>Ga0310690_10002352_pt1 | contig 31003 bp, 44 predicted proteins | sample AusTroGonzalo_MG_2_FD_207661 | JGI IMG/M metagenome (GOLD analysis project Ga0310690, IMG submission 207661) | Bovine rumen microbial communities from tropical cattle in Woodstock, Queensland, Australia - Gonzalo_04 (v2) (version 2) | ecosystem: Host-associated > Mammals > Digestive system >...
GTGTGTAAAAAAAGAACGGGAAATTAAGGGGGTGGTTAATGTTCGGATAGCGCGACGGCGCGAACGCAGTAAACCTTGACTGTTTCCGAACATTTCACATATCAAGGTTGAATGCGAATAGGTGGTATTCAATGACAAGAAAGAAAAACGATTGGTATTCCTCCGAGGAATGCCGTGAGGCAATGCGCCTCTATTCCGAGGGGTTGTCCCTTAACGATACGGCAAAGAAATTCGGCGTCAATAGGTTTACTGTTCAATACGCCGCAAAAAAATACGGCGTTAAGAGTTGTATTTCATTTATGGAAGGTCAACGAATCGCAAACGAAAAGCGATCAAGGGGCGAACTTCCGATGCCGATATACAAAAGGAAAGATGAATTTCTAAAACAGACGGAATCTGAATTGGCAATAAAACTAATGGAAAAGGGTTTCAATTATCTTGGTGGTTATAAACCGAGAAATGAAAAACCGACAATTCGGATTTGTTGTCAAACTTGCGGGAATGTCTTTGAACGAGGTTTCGAAGTGACTTTCGGAAATCTTACTTGCCCGAATTGTAGGCATCAAAAGGTAATTGAACGTCAGTCCAGAAAACAGAATGAATACCGAACCAAAGTTGAACAACGGCGGAAGGAACTTGAACAGAAAAGGATTGAACGTCAGGTCGCCGATGATGAAAGATTGAACGCGGTTCATTCGTGCAAGGTTTGCGGTCGTGATTATACGATTCGAGACTATATGCAAAGAACCGGAATGTCATATCGTCGGGATTCGGGATTCTGTTCTGCGGAATGCCGCGACGCAATGGCAAAAGTTAATCAAAAGGAAAACAAGCGCAAACACCGTGGCGAATATAACCATATTCGACGGGTTAAGAAATTTGGCGGAGATTACGACAGGGGGATAACGTTAAAAAGCGCAATTAAACGGTTTGGTTTGACTTGCTCAATCTGCGGCGAACAATGCGATCTAAACGACCGTTCATACAGTAAATATTGCGGGGCATTATATCCGAGTGTCGACCATATAATCCCGTTGAGCAAAGGCGGGACGCATACTTGGGACAATGTGCAAATCGCGCACATTATTTGTAACAGTCGAAAGGAGACAACGATTCTTGGAGGTGACGCCGTATGAAGAAACAACCAAGTAAGGCGAAAGACCTTGTTTCGGGCGTCCATACATTGCACGACGAGGCGTTGGAACTTGCGGAATCCGTCGTTTTTATGGCGAAGAAACTTGAAGAAACCAGAATCAAATTAGAAAACGAACCGTTAGTCATTCCATATGACAACGGGGGCGGACAAACAGGCATCAGGGAAAACCCGCAGTTTGTCGCATATGAACATTTATTGGCGGCATATAACAAAAGCCTCCGACAGTTGAACGAGATTGTCGAGAAAGGCGCACCCGTCAGGAAAGCATCGTCGATTATGGCGGAACTGTCGACGATTGCGGGAAGGAAAATCGGTTAAATGTTAGGAAAGACGGAACCGAGGGTTTGGACGCCGCCGTTGAGGGAACTTACAAGGGAAACATCACTTGGATTTGCATTCTGCGATTTTTGCGAGGCATTGGGCGTTGAACTTGTCCCGTGGCAAAAATGGTTGGCGGTTCATTCTTTGGAAATAGTGACCGAGGGCGAAAATTGGCGTTTTCGTTTCCGTTACGTTCTGATTCTGATTTCAAGACAGAACGGGAAAACGTTTTTTGAAGTCCTATTGAATATCTTTTTTCTGTACGGGTTGAAGTCGCATCTTGTATTGGGTACGGCGCAGAACTTGGACACGGCGGTTGAAACATTCGAGGACACCGTCGCACAGATTGAATCGACACCAGAATTGAAAGAGATTTTGCGGAAGGTCAATCGCGGAACAGGAAAAAGGGAATTGTTATTGGACACGGGCGACCGTTACAAGGTAATTGCCGCAACAAGAAAGGCAAGGGGTCTTTCGTCCGATCTAATTATGATGGACGAGTTGCGAGAACAAACGAATTGGGACGCGTGGGGCGCAATCTCAAAAACGATGATTGCAAGACCAACGGCAATCCTGTTCGGTTTGTCGAACGCGGGCGACGTGTCGTCCGTTGTTCTCCGTCATTTGAGAATGCAAGCGCATTCGCAGTTAGGAGACCCCGACGGGATAGCATCTGCCCGCGACAAATTAGGCGGCGAAGATATGGAGGACGCAATCGGGCTTTTCGAATGGTCGGCAAAACCGGATTGCGAAATAAACGACGTTGAAGAATGGGCGCAAGCAAACCCAAGTTTGGGTTATGGATTCTTAACAGAACGAGCATTGCGAACGGCAATGAACACAGACCCCGAAACAATCTTTCGGACTGAATGTTTGTGCCAATGGGTCGAATCAAGACTTCCCGAACCGTTTCCCGACGGGGCGTGGGTCGGTGGCATTGATGAACATTCATTCATCAGGGAAGATTCCGAACTTGTTTTCGGCATCGACTTGTCACAGGACAGGAAATACACAACGATTGCCGTTTGCGGTCTGCGTGACGACGGGAATTACCACGTCGAGGTCGTCGAACGGCGAATGGGTACGGAATGGGCGGTCGATTGGTTCAAACAACGTGCGCCGAAGTACGGAAATATGAAATTGGCGTTCCAAGAAAGGGGCGCACCCGTTAGCGGTCTTGGAGAAATGATTTGCACCGTTGCGGGCGTTGAAAGAATGGCACAGGGCGGTTCCGACCTAACGTCAGGTTGGGACAGGTTTTACGACGCGGTCGCCGCGTGTGCGCCTGACAATGCGAGGGGCGGAATCAAGGTGTTTCACCTTCCGCAACCCGTCCTCGACGCACCAGGTCGGACGTGCCAAATGCGAAATCTTGGCGGCGGCGTAATGCTACCAAACAGAATCAAGTCACCCGACGACGTCGCGCCGCTTATGGCGTGTGCAATGGCGTTCGCGGGTTCAACGATGATTAACAAAAAAGAAGAAAAGAAGATTCACGATTCCGTTTATGCACAGGGGGCGTCAATCTTCTTTGTTTAAAAGGAGGGCGAAAAAGTGCCAAGCATAATGGAAAGGTGGCGTTTGCTCAAAAAACCGTCTGTCGTGAATGTCACGATTTCGGGCGACGCATCGACACAGGTTTTGAACCTGTCGGCGCGGGAACTTTACCAGACACAGGACAATTTGCAAGCGGTCGTAAACTTCCTTTCGAATTCCATTGCGCAGTTACCGTTGAAGGTCTACGCAAGGGACGGAGAAACGGAACGCAGACGCGATCGAGATTCAATCGCGGCAAAACTTCTTTGGCGACCGAATGACGACCAAACCGAATTCGAGTTCATACGCGGTCTAATGGTCGAGTATTTCGTTTTCGGTTCTGTCTATGTTTGGGTAACACCTGACATCAATTCCGATTCCGGTTATCAGTTGCGAATCATTCCGTCAGAATGGATTGTCAAAGTCGACGGCAACGCATACGCACCCGACATCATCAGGGTTTGTTCGAGGAACGGCGGAACGGCGTTTGACATACCGCGTGACGAGTTCGTACAGTTCAAGACGTATTCTGCGGGCAATCCGTCGGGTTATCTTTCCCCGATTTCCGCATTGCGTCAGACATTATGCGAACAGGTCGAGGCGGGCAAGTTCCGTCGTCAGTTGTGGCGTTCGTCGGGCAGACTTAACGCACAGATAATCAGACCGAAGGACGTTGCACCGTGGGACGACGAGGCGCGAAAGAAGTTCGCAACGGCATTCCGCGAGGCTTGGGGTGCGGGCGGTTCCAAAGCGGGTTCAATACCGATTATGGAGGACGGAATGGAAATCAAGCCGTTCTCGACTTCGTTTAAGGAATCCGAGTGGGCGCAGTCCGTCAAATTATCCCGTGAATCCGTCGCGGCGGCATACGGCGTCAACCCGTCGTTGATTTGGCATAGTGACACGCAGACTTACGCAAGCGCGAAAGACAATGCCCGTGCGTTATATGCCGATTGTTTGGGTTCTGTTCTCCAAATGTTGCAACAGAGAATAAACACCTTCTTGATTCCGAAGGTTGACCCGACACCGAATCTGTATGTTGAATTCGACCTGACGGAAAAGTTGAAAGGTTCGTTCGAGGAAAGGGCGTCAATATTACAGACTTCCGTTGGTGCGCCGTGGTTGACAAGAAACGAGGCACGAACGGATATGAACTTACCGCCAATCGAGGGCGGCGACGATCTGATAACGCCTTTGAATGTCGCAACAAACGGGGTTGCAAATCCAGGCGACGATTATTCATACGACGGCATCGACAATCAGGCAAAATCAGGAACGCACAGAATCACGCCTGTTTGCGCTTGCAAAGATTGCAAGGATAACGACATCAAAATAAAAGGGAAAAGCGCACAGAACGAAAATGACGCGGTCACAGACGTATTTGTGAAGTTCTTTGAACGTCAGTTCCGTTCAATCGCACCGAAAATCAATTCGGGCAAAGACTTTTGGGACGAAAAACGTTGGGACAAAGAACTTGCCGACGATCTGACGCCCGTTTTTCAGAAAATCGCAGATGCACACGGGAACGAGGCATCAGAAACCCTTGATTCCGTCTACATTCCCGAACTTACGGAAAAGTACATCAGGAAAACGGCGGAGAACCGCGCAAAGAACGTCAATGCGCAGACCTTAACGAGAATCGAAAAGGCGTTGGCGTCAGGCGCAAAGGCGGCAAAGCCAAAGAATCCAGAAATCGAGGACGACGAGGACGAGGAATCAGACCTTGACATCGTCGGTCACGTTTACGAGGTACGCGAGAACACGGCGGAAACGTTGGGACGTTCTGCGGCGACTGCGGTTGCATCTTGGGCGGCGATCGAGGCAACGCACCAAGCAATTTCAAATAGTGCGCCGCGTGTAGTCGGAAAGATTGTCGAAAAAGAATGGATAACGGGTGACAACCCGCGTCCGTCACATTTGGCAATGAACGGCGAACGTGTCCCGATAGATGCGGACTTTTCGAACGGGCAGCATTGGGTCGGAGACGACACGGGAGACCCCGACGAATCGTGCGGTTGTAATTGTTCGATTCAGGTTGTTATTTCACGGAGGTAATACAGAAATGAAAACAAAAGAATTCGGCGTCAAGTACAAGGACGAGGGAAACGGAAGTTTGGAGGGTTACGCATCGACTTGGATTCGTGAACCTGATTCCTACGGTGACATCGTCAAAGAGGGCGCATTCACAAACACGTTGAAAGACCGTTGGAACGGCGGCGAAAATATCCCGCTTTTATGGTCGCACCAAATGGACAACCTTTCGTCATACATCGGCAAGGCGAAAGCCGACGAGGACGAAAAGGGTTTGCATTTTGTCGCGGAGTTCGACGGAACGGACGAGGCGCAGAGGGTACGCGATCTATACAAGGACGGCAGACTTTCCAAGTTCAGTTTTGCATATGACATTTTGGACGCCGCACCCGTTGAACTTGAAAACGGCGTCAAGGCGAATGAACTTCGCGAACTTGACCTGTTCGAAATATCTTGTGTCTGCGTTCCCGCAAATGACGACGCGGGCGTTGTTGCGGTGAAGTCCGTTGAACCAGAACAGAAATCAGGACGCAGAAACAGTCAGAAAGACGCCGACACAATCAAAAAGGCAATTGACGGCATCAAGGAAAACATCAAGTCGTTGGAATCCTTATTGGAGAACAACGCCGATGATACAGAGAAAGACGACAAACCCGAAACAGAGGTCGAACCGGAAGTCAACGAGGCATCGGAGGAACAGACGGACAACGGCAATGCAAAGAGGGCGTCCGACCTTCTCGAAAAAATAAATCAGTTCAAGGAGGATTCAACAAATGAATCTTAAAGACAGATTGTCACAGGCGAAATCCGAATTGACAGAACTTGAACCCGCAATCAAGGCAAACGACGTCGAGGCAATCGACAAGGGCGAAGTTCTCGTCAAGGAGATTTCAGACCTTGAATCACAGATTGAGAAAGCGGAAAAGGCGGCATCAATCCTTGATTCTATCGGCAAGACCGAAGAAACCAACAAAGACATTACGGAGGGAAAGAAAATGTCAACGATCGAAGAATTCACAAGCAAGTGCGCAGAAATGACAGACAAGAAGTCAGGCGTCAGAACACATTTTGAAAAGGCATACAATAGCGTAATCACCGCACCGCAGATTGCGGACGTTGACCGTTCTATTGCGCCTGTTGGAACGAGGGTTTCCGCATCTTCCCTTTTTACCGAGGCACAGATTAGCGGAAACGCAATTACATATTTCCTTGAAGGTGCATTCGAGACATACAACAATGCGGGCATCGGCACAACCGCACAGAACAACAAGAAACCCCAGGTTTCAACATCGTTCGCACCCACAACCCTTGCCCTTTCCAAGATTGCCGCTTGGGTTAAGGAAACAGACGAAATCCTTGTTGATGCGCCTTTCCTTGCAACCGAGGTTCAGAATACACTTATGCATCAGTTAGGCAAGGCAGAGGACGCATACGTTATCAACGCCGTTGGTTCCACAGTTGGCATCGGTGCCGCTACATATGACGGCACAACAAAGACATTCGCAGACGGAATCCTTGATGCAATTATGAAGGTCAAGAATGATTCCGCATACGACGCATCGGTTGTTGTTCTCAACCCCGCCGACATCGTAACACTTATGACTGCGAAGGATTCCAACAAACAGTATTACGGCGGCGGTTATTTCGTCGGCGCATACGGAAACGGCGCATATGGCGTACCTTCCGCAATTTGGGGCGTTCCGATCTATGCATCTTCCGCAGTTGAAAGCGGAACCGCGCTTGTTGCCGCAAGGGAGGCAGTCAAGACTTGGAGAAAGGGCGGAATGGACGTTGCAATCGCCGCAGAGAACGAGGACGATTTCCTTTACAACCGCGTTACTCTCCGCGCAGAGGTTCGCCTTGCAACCGCAGTCGTTGACTTGAAGGGCGTTGTCCTTCTTGCAACCGAGGGTTCGGGTTCCTGATAAGTGAACGAAAGGGGACACGCGGGCAACCGCCGTCCCCTTTTTACCCATTTTTGAAGAAAGGAGGTTTGACCGATGAAGATTTACAACGTCAACGGTCGTCAGGTTTGGTTGAATGAACCGCCGAAAGGTTACGTTGAACCGGAACCGAAGAAAAAGACCGAAGAAAAAGTCGAACCGAAAACGGAATCCAAGCCAAAAGCAAAGGCAAAGAGGGTTTCGAATAAGTCAAGAAAGGAAGTTGGCAACAAATGATTAACACGACTTGGGGTTATAAACTTACAACCGCAACCGCATTCACCGACTTTCTGACGACAACCGAATTCAACAATTTTACTGCGAACAAGTACACGGGCGACGTTCGAATCGAACCGAATATCCATTCCGCAACAAGGGCAATCCAGAATTATTGCGGTTGGCATATTTACCCGAACTTGGAATGTGAAATGGTCTATCGTGTCGTCGACTTGCGCGACTGTTTCGTCGGTTCCGACCTTCTTATTCAGTTACCCGCAACGTTCGTTTCGGGGATAACATCAATTCTTTTGAACTGTTCTTTTGTTGATAATGAATGGCACGGCGATTCCGTCACGGATTTTGACCTTGATTCGTCAGGTCTTTTGAGAATCTACGACGTGGGCAGCATCGACAGACGTTCTAAAATCCGAATCGTTTACAACGCGGGCATCGACGCAACCGAAATGGACGCAATCAAGGAATTAACGGCGCATCGTGTTACACACGCCGTTTCAAGTTCTTACGGCATCACATCAGAGGCGGCGGGCGGTGTTTCCGTAACGTATAACGCGACTTGGGCGGGCAATACCCGTTCAACGGCGTTGCCTGACGATAACAAGGAAGTTTTGAATACTTACCGTGTGAAGGGGGTGTTCTGATATGTTGCCGTCTTTCGCGAAACAATCAATTGTGATTGTCAGGGCGGGGACAAAGACAATCAGAGGTTCAACAGTCCCCGATTGGTCGTCGAACGCAGTTAAAAAAACGACCGTGAACGGTTGTTCCGTTCAACCCGCATCAACAAGCCTTTCACTTGACGGGCGGGTTCTCGGGTTGTCTGACGGTTGGACGGCATACGTCCCCGAAGGAACGGACGTCAAAGCGGGCGACCACGTCGAATTCAACGGGAACACATACGAAATCAACGGTGAACCGAGGATTTGGACGGGTGCATTTACGCGGTCAAACATTCAATTAAACCTGATTCGTTGGGAGGGTTGAATTATGGCAAGCGAAATCCGGATTGAATTCATCGGCGAAGGTTTCGGGGAAATCCTACGTTCTGACGGAACGCGAAGTCTTGTTCAAGAAACCGCAGACCAAATCTGCGACAGGGCAAACGCGAACAACAGTCGGGGCGGAAAAGGATTCACAAAGTCCGTTGAACAGTCGGCAAGGTACAAGAACAGGCGTTGGATTGGTTGGGTCACGACGGCAGACAAAAAGGCGGTCGAGGCGGAAACCGAGGACGGCGCATTGACGAGGGCGATATTATGAACATTTTGAAATCAGTTGACATCGAGGAAGAAATCAGGTCTGCGTTGGCGGAGTTTATTACGATCTATGTTCGCCCGTTGCCCGAAAACTTCACGACACCGTCAATCCTTGTCGAACTTATGGGCGGGACGACGGAAAACGAGATTGATTCATTTCTGGTGCGCCTGTCGTCACGGGCAAAGGAAAACGCCGATGCGTTGGAACTGTTGTCCGTTGCTCTTGGAATCCTTGAACAGAAAACAAAAGAACAGACAGGGAATCTGCGATTCTCCGTTGAACAAAATCTAATGAGTTGGGGCAATGACCCCGTCCGACCTGACTTGTGTTTGTGCTCGGCGACGGTCACAGTCCTTGCACATAAACAAATCGTCAATCTTGACGAATCCTAACGAAAGGAAGTTATACCATTATGGCAACAAATAATGTAAATCTCGGAATTGGTCTTGCAACAGGTATGGTCTATATGGCAGAGGCGGGAACCGCTTTGCCGTCAAGTCCCCTTTCTGACCTTTCTTCCGATTGGAAGTCCATTGGCGCGATAACATCAGACGGCATCACTTGGGCAACAGGTAAAGATTCCGAACCCCTCCGAAATTGGGCAAAGGAAACCGAAAGACTTACTGCGTCCGACGAGGGCGGAACAGTTACCGCGCCTTTAATGTACACCGACAAGGCAACATTGGAGGCAATCTTTGGCGCATCTAACGTCAGTTATTCCGCCGCAACATCAAGCACAGGCAACATCACGTCCGTTACGGTTGCCCCAGGTGTTAGCGCATCACCAAAGGCGTTCCTTTTCCTTATGAAAGACGGCGACGATATGATGTTCGTAGGTACGACAAAGGGAATCGTTCGTGATGTTTCCGACATTTCGTTTGCACCCACAAGCGCAATCGTTTGGGAGGCAACAATCGAGGCGGCATCTTGGACGTTTGCAAAGGACGACGGACAGGTTGCGTCCTGATAACTGAAAGGAGTTCTGATTATGCCTAACGAACTTAATTTAAACACAAACGTTGAAGTCCTTGTCGTTACGATCGGGGACAAGACATACAAAATCCCGCTTGCAAAATCCCTTCCTTTGAAAAAGGCAAAGGGACTTATGAAACTTACAAGCAAAAGCACGGAAGAACAGTTCGACGCATTCGTTGAGTTTTTCAAGGAATACATCGACGCGGACGTGGTGGACAATCTGCCGATTTCCGCATTGACCGAACTTGCAAAGGCTTGGAACAAAGCAAACGGGGACGAGTTGGGGGAATCATAAGCCTTGCAAGTTTCGCAGAAGAACATTGCGAGGCGATTACATATGACCTTCTGACAAGAACTAATTATTCATTAGACGATGTCGGGGGCGAACTTTCGTGGTTCGCCCTTGATTCGTTTATACGGAATTTGGATTCCGGTTCTGCCCTTGCCCGCGATTTGGGAAAGTCGACGGGTTGGGAAAACACCTTACAGACGAACATTTTGTTGGCGGACATTTACGACCTTTTGCAAGTCATAAATGCCAATCTGTGCGGTAAAAAACGAAAGAGAATAAAACCCTACCCGCGACCGAACGGGAAGGACAAAGATAGAAAAATCGGGAAAGGCGCATTGCCTTTGAACGAACTTGAAAAATGGTTTGAGGAGAAACGCAATGGCAAACGGAATTGAGGTTGCAAAGGCGTATGTGACAATCGTTCCGACAATGGAAGGGTCACAGGCGACAATTTCAAAAGAATTGGGCGCAGTCACCGAACCCGCCGCAAAAGAGGCGGGCGAATCGTCAGGAAAGACGTTTGGTGCGTCATTGGCGGCGGGACTGAAAACCACAGGCGCGGTCATTGCGGGTGCAATGGCGGCGGCAACAGGTGCGGCAGTCGCAATGGGAAAAGGATTCATTGATGCGGCAAACGATGTTTCCGAGTTGGGAAACGCGATCGACAAAGAATCCCAGAAAATGAATATGTCTGCGACGGGTTATCAGGAATGGTCGTTCATTCTTGAACACGCGGGAACGTCCATTGAAGGAATGAAAACCGCAATGAAGAAATTAACCCTTGCCGCCGAGGAAAACAACGATGCGTTCGCCGCATTGGGAATCTCCGAAGAACAGTTGGCAACAATGTCACCCGAAGAAACTTGGAATGCGACCATTTCGGCATTGCAAAATGTCACAGACGAATCAAGGCGTTTGGAACTTGCCAATTCCTTGCTCGGGAAGGGCGCGGTCGAACTTGCGCCTTTATTTAATATGACGGCGGAACAAACCGAAGATTTGAAACAACAGATTCACGATCTAAACGGCGTTATGTCCGACGAGGCGGTCAAAGATGCCGCCGCATATCAGGATTCATTACAAAATATGAATACCGCGTTTGACGGTCTGAAAAAAAATATGATGTCCAATTTCCTTCCGAGCATTACAACCGTTATGGACGGATTGGCGAAGGTCTTTTCGGGTGACGGTTCGGGAATCGGACAGATAAAAAGCGGTTTGCAATCCGTAATCACTAATATTACACAACTTGCACCGCAGTTCTTGGGTTTGGCGCAGACAATCATTACCTCTTTATTGTCAGGATTTGCGCCGATGTTACCCCAAATCGTATCAACCGTTTTTGGCGTACTTATCCAAGCCGTAACAATCGTGACGGGTATGTTGCCCGATATGTTGCCAATAATAATTTCGGGAATCGAGGGAATAATGAATGCCTTGTTCGAGGCGTTGCCCGTCATTGTTGAGGGTTTGGGACAATTCATAACATCAATCGTGACTTGGTTGTCAGAGGGCGACAACGTAACAAAGTTTGTGAACGGTTTGATTGAATTGGCATCACAAATCGTCAATCAGATTGCCGTTCTTTTGCCTGTTTTGCTGCCCGCAATCGTGCGCATTATCACCGAAATTGCAATGGCATTGACGGACGCAAAGAACGTCAAAATGATTCTTGATGCCGTCTTGGTCGTTGTCGGTGCGGTGGTTGTCGCATTGGCGGAGGCATTGCCCGAAATCGTAAAACAGGTTGTTTTAGTTACGGACAACATATTACAAACGATTGCAAGTTTCTTCGGACTTAACCGCGAGAAAGTCGCACAGGCATTGGCAAATATTATTCAGACGGTCACCAATTGGGGAAACAACGTCAAGAATTTTATTACCAACCTGATTAACAACATCAAGAACAGTTTTACGAATTGGTTGAACAACCTTAAAACCGGATTTACAAACGCATTCAATACCATTCGAAACAATGTCCAGAACATAACGAACAAGGTTCGTGACCTTGTCAACAATGTTATTAACACAATCAAGGAACTTCCGAACAAGGTAATCTCAATCGGAAGAAACCTTGTTGAAGGTCTGTGGAATGGTATTTCCGACAAAATCCAATGGGTCAAAAACAAGATTTACGCAATGGGCGACCAAATCTTGTCTGCGATCAAATCCGTTTTCGGCATTGCGTCCCCGTCAAAAGAGTTCGCCAAGATTGGCGGATTCCTTGCCGAAGGTTTGGGCGAAGGATTTGAGGACGAAATGCACGATGTCCGATTGGATATGGTCGGCAGTATGGACAACCTGACGGGCAATATGACCGCCACAGTTAGCGCATACGGCGTCGGCGCGGACTTAATGGGAAATAATACCACATTCAACGGCGGCGCAATTACGGTGAACGTGTACGCCGCACAGGGGCAGAGTGAAACAGACATTGCCAATCGCGTTGCATTGAAACTTGAAGAAATGACGCGGAGAAAGGGGGCAATCTATGCCTAACTTCTTAAATGGCTTTAACAGTCAAGGACTGATAAAGTGGGACGGAGAGAATTCGACCAACTATGGCATTGTCGTTGGCGAATCTCCCGTCTTTGATAAACCCCAAAGAAAACAGACAGTTTACAACGTTATAGGTCGCAACGGTTCGATCGTGATGCAACAGGACGCATTCGAGGACGTTGTCAGAACTTACAATGTTTGGGTCGCCGAAGAAACCGAAGAAGATTCGGGCGGTGTCCTTTCGAATACATTGTCCGACCGAGTTTCCGCAATTACGGCGTGGTTGAATTCCAAATCAGGATATAAGGAATTGGAAGATTCTTTCGAACCTGATTACTTCCGACTTGCTTATTATTCGGGCGGTGATGCGTTCTCAAACAATATGATGCAATACGGACAGGCGGAATTGAATTTCACTTGCCGTCCAGAACGGTTCCTCAAAACAGGCAAAACCGAAGTGACGGTCACGAACGGAACAATCCTTAACAACCCGACAAAGTTTACGGCAAAACCCCTGATATACATTGCGGGTTCGGGAACGTTCGGAATCACGTTGGGCGGAAAGACGATTTCCGCAACGGTCACAGATTATATCTACATAGATTGTGACGCACAGAACGCATACAGATTAACGACAGAAAACAAGAACGACAAGATAACAGGTTCGTTCCCTGTTATGCCGTCAGGTGCAAACACGGTGGCAATAACGGGAAGTCCAACCACGGTCAAGATAACACCACGATATTTCACGATTTGAGGTCTGAATTATGATTCCGATTCTATATTCAACAGTCACCGAAGGTTCCGTTCCGAACAATTACGGAATCGGGGCATTGTCGGACGCGATAAGGGCGGAGGTCACGGAACAAAGAAACGGCGGATTTGAATTGTCGTTGACATACACGGCAAACGGAATTCACGCAAGCGAAATCCAACCGAACCGTATTATCAAAGCAAAACCGAATTTCACCGACAATCCGCAGTTGTTCAGAATATACAAGGTCGGAAAGACTATCAACGGACAATTCGAAGTCAACGCACAACATATCAGTTACGATCTGTCGGGAAAGATTATCAGTTCCGGTTCTGCGGGTTCTTGCGTTGCCGCCTGTTCCGTTTTACAAGCAAAGGCGGACAATTTCACGATAACAACGGACATCAATTCATCGCACACGTTCGCAATCAATGAACCGTCGTCCGTCCGTTCTTGGTTCGGAGGCAAGGCGGGAAGTCTGTTGGATATTTTCGGCGGTGAATGGAAATATGACAACTACACCGCAACCCTTAAACAGAACAGGGGTTCCGACAGGGGCGTTCGCATTTCGTATGGAAAAAACCTTATCGACTTGTCCCAGGAATTGGATATGGAAAATCTATGCACGGGCGTTGTTCCGTATTGCATTGATTCCGACGGATTTCTGACGATTGGAACAAAAGTTTCAACGGGGTTGATTCTTGATGTTTCAAGGGACAAGTCCATTGATTTTTCAAGTGATGTCGACTTTGAAAGTTCGACGCCGATTGCAACGCAGTTGGCGAACCTTGCGACAAACTACGTCAATAATAATAACCTTGTCACCGTCAAGAATTCAATCACATTGGATTTCGTACAGTTGGGCAGCATTCAAGACCGCGTCGATCTGTGCGATACGGTGCATATTTATTTCGAGGCGTTGGGAATCTCCGCAACGACCAAATGTATTGAAACCGTTTGGGACGTTCTCGAAGAACGTTACACATCAACAACGTTCGGCGACACCAGAACCAACATCACGGACACAATACTTGAACAACAGAAAGAAGTTGCCTTGAAACCGACATCGTCAATGGTCGAACAGGCGGTCGACAGGGCAACGAAACTGATAACGGGAAATCTTGGCGGATATGTCGTCATTCACGATTCCGACAACGACGGCGAACCCGACGAAATCCTGATAATGGACACAAACGACATTTCCACGGCAACAAAGGTTTGGCGGTGGAATAAGAACGGTCTTGGTTATTCGTCCACGGGATATGCGGGAACATACGGTCTTGCAATGACCGCAAACGGTGAAATTGTCGCCGACTTCGTGACAACCGGAACTATGGCGGGCAATCGTGTTCGAACGGGTCTGATTGCATCTACAAACAATCAGTTGCAAATTGACTTGGACGCGGGAACGATTACCGCACCGTCAATCACATTGAACGGTGAGGACGTCGAATCAACCCTTGACAGTCTTGTTCAGACTTCCGTTGCCACGTCTTACGCATTGTCAAATTCGGGAACGCAGATTCCTTCGACGTTCCCTTTGTCACAACCGACACAACCGACGGAACAACAACCGTATTTATGGTCTAAAACAGTTTACACATACGCGAACGGTCAAAGCAATACAAGTTACGGTGTTTCCGTCCGTGGTAATAACGGAACGGACGGTCAGGACGGCGCAGGACTTGAAATCAAGGGCAATTACGACACAATGGCGGACTTGATAGCCGACCACCCCACGGGAAGCGCGGGTGATGCGTACTTGGTCGGAACCGACTTGGTCGTATGGAATACGCAGACGAGTTCTTGGGAGAACGTCGGACGTATTCAAGGTCCTTCGGGTGCGGACGGTCTTTGGCTTGCGATAGACAACGACGACGACGGAACGAATGCCAATGTCACATACACGGCGCACCTTATAAAAGGTCTGTCGACCGACGTTACGACTTTGTATGATTCGATCTTTACTTGGTATATGGTAAAGGAATCAGGCGTGACGGAACTTGCGTCGGACACGGATTCAATTACGGTTGCGAGGGATTCCGCAGACTACGGCGGGACGATTCGTTGCGTTTGCATTGCCGACGTCAACGAAGAACCGTTGCAAGACTATTCATACGTCACGATTCAAGACTATTCGGGAAACGACATCACGGTTATTGCCGCAAACAACGTCAAGTTGATTGGCGAATCGGCATTGTATAAACCCTACGCGATTTCAAGTCAATTCCAGGTCTTGTCGGACGAGATTTCCGCAAGGGTAACGCAGACCGATTTTAATTCCTTATCAGGAACGGTCACGACGCAAGGCACGTTGATTCAACAGAATACAAGTGCAATCTTACTGAAAGCCGACACAAGCACGGTCAATACGCAGTTAAACGGCAAAATGGGAACGGATATGAGCAATCGCTCGTCGTCCATTCTCATTGATTCGGGACAGATTCGTTTTGATTCCAACAGTCTTGTTGTCAATTCAAGTCAGTTCACGTTAGACGCAAGCGGAAACGCCACATTTGGCGGAAAGTTAAGCGCGGCGGAATTATACATCGACGGTTCGTATGTCGGTTTGGCAGATGCTATCGACAACGCAGAGGCGGACGCAATAAGCACGGCGGCAACCGATGCCACCAACAAAGCAAACAACGCCCAGAATAACGCGATCAATGCGGCGGCAACTGACGCAACGACAAAGGCGAACAACGCGAAGAATTCTGCGAACAGTTACACCGACGGCAAGATTACAACGGTAAATCAAAGCCTGACCGTTATGAACGGGCAGATTGCATCGAAGGTTTCACAAACCGACTTTAACACCTTGTCAAACACGGTTTCAACACAAGGAACCGCAATCGAACAGAACGCACAGGCAATCACGTTGAAGGCATCGCAGTCCGAAGTCGACAGTTTGTCGAGCACGGTATCATCACAGGGAACCGCGATCAACGGCAAAATGGCAACCGATATGAGCAACAGGGCATCGTCAATTACAATCAGTAGTGGCGAAATTGCGTTTACTACAAACACGTTGAAGGTTAGTGCCACAAACCTTGACATTACCAAAGACGGCAAGGTCACGGCTAAATTGTTCAAGGCAAAAGACGAATTTTCTTTGCAAGACGCAAGCGGGAACGCAAGGGGATATTTCAAATACCCGAACACGGGAACACATTTTGCTATTTTGGACAGTTCCGCACAGGAAGTCGCGGAGATGTGGGACTACTCGGGGAACGGTCGTTTTCAGTTTAAGAACAGTTCTCAAACCCCGACCATTTGGGGTTATGGCGACACGGGAAACTTCACCACAACCGGAAAGATAACAGGTGCGTCGTTTGGTGCGGTTGCATCTTCGGGCGCGGTGTCAGGAACTTCGTTGTCAACGACGGGTTCAATCTCGGGCGGTTCAATCTCGGGTTCGTCCTTGTCGACGTCGGGAAACATAAATGCAACGGGGAACATTTACTCAAAGGCGGGCGTTACTGTCACCAACGCGAGCAATCAAACGAGGGTTTCCAATTGGATATATGACGACGCGGGAATGGTCTACGTCTACAATTCCAACGGCGATCGAAACGTTATGTTGCTTGGTTACAACGGACACGTTTCTTGCGTACAGGTCGACCAGAGTTCAAGCCGTAAGGTCAAGAAGAATATCAAGCCGATTGAGGACGCAGAAAAAATCCTGTTGCTTGATGCGGTTTCCTTCGACTACATCGACGAATCAAGGGGAACAGACCAACGCGGATTCATTGCCGAGGACGTCGCCGAAGTTCTCCCGAACCTTGTTACACCAGAAACCGAAGAATCAACGGCAAGCCTCAATTATATCGGAATGATTCCCTACTTACAGGAAATCATCAAACGTCAACAGGCACAGATTGATTACTTGACCGCCGAGGTCGAAAAACTGAAAGGAGATAAATAATGGCAAGATTACAAGATTTTCAAACCGTAACACCAACATCAGCAGATAAATTGCTTGTAGTACAATCACAAGGTCAAGGTCTTGTGCCTTATGGCTCGAAATTGGATAGTGCTAACCCGACAGGAACGGGAAGTTTGTCGTTGAACAGGGCAAGCGGTAGCACAGTAGGCACAAATTCGGTTGCGGTTGGAATTTCAACAACGGCAAGCGGTAGCGGTTCATTTGCCGAAGGCAACTCAACGGTCGCAAGCGGAATAAGAGCGCATGCCGAAGGCGAAGTCACAACGGCAAGCGGTTATACAGCACACGCAGAAGGAACAGGAACAACCGCAAGCGGAAATTATAGTCACGCAGAAGGTGAAAACACAATCGCAAAAAACAGAGCGCAACATGTTTTTGGTCAAAATAATCTTGCCGATACAAGCACGGCGGGGGAAAATGTGCGCGGAAATTTTATCGAGATTGTCGGCAACGGCACAAGTACAAGCAACCGTTCAAATGCTCGAACATTAGATTGGAGCGGTAATGAGGTTCTCGCAGGTGGGTTGAAGATTAACGGAAATCAAGATGTTGCGACAGAGGTTGGTTGGGCATTTTCAATGGCTAATAATATGGTTGATTTTGGTTCAAGAACGAAGATAATCAAATCAAGCCATTTTATTATTGCCACATTATCATTGAGGTTTCCCGACCCGTTCACTTTTACAAATAGTGATACAAAGGTTTTAAATTTCACCACATCAATTGGAATAGGCGACGCATTGAAAAACGCATTGGCAATCACAGGCAGAGGAACACCCATTACAATAGTGCTAAAAAATGACGGCATATATCTCGGAGGTCTTTTGGGTGCGGGTTGTGCGGTTAGTGATATATTACCGTTGTCGGTTGCGTTTGCGTTCTAACCCACAAATGCGAGAAAGAGGCGAAAAGGTATGAAGAAGTGGAAACTGATAAAAAAGGCTGAAAGAGATAATGATGTTAACGGTTCTTACCTTATCAATATTTATGCTTGCCCGTCTTGTAATTGGAAAGTAAGAACAGAAGGCGAAATGGAATATCGTTTTTGCCCTATGTGCGGAGAAGATTTAAGAGGAAAATAAAAATGAGTAATGAGGTTTTAATTGCTATTCTTGCCCTTGTCGGAACGATTGTCGGTTCGGGTTCGGGCGTTATGATTTCCAACAAGTTGGTTAATTATCGCATTGAACAGTTGGAAAAGAAGTTGGACAAGTACGCCGACAACGTGGACGAGATAAGGGAACGTTTAGTCAAGGTCGAAAGTTCGTCAAGTTCCGCACACAAGCGGATTGACGGCATCGTAAATCAGTTAAACATTCACGAAAGAAGGGAGTAATTATGAACGACAAAACATACGACATCATCAAGAATATTGCTTTGTTTGCCGCACCTATAACCACCTTGATTGCGTCCCTTTGTGCGGTTTGGAATGTTCCCTACTGTGAACAGATAACCGCAAGCCTTGCCGCGATCGACACGGCATTGGGCGCAATCGTAATCGTGGCAAAGACGGTTTACGAGAAAAAGAAAGGCGGTTGACTATGGGCAGCATTCGAAGAACAAGGGTAATCGCAATCGCGATACAATATGCCGTCGAAGGTTACACGGAAGAAACCGGAAACAGAACGATATTTGGCGAAATGTGCGACAATGTCGGTTATTTCGCACCGCAGACCAAGAACGGTCAACCGTGGTGTCACATTTTCATTGATGCCTTGTTTATGCTTGCGTCGGATTCTGACGACGACTATTCCAGAAAATACGATGCGCAAAATTATCTTGGCGAACAACCGTCATACAATAACCTTTCTGCGGGTTGCACCTTCGGGGCAGATTACTTCCGCAACATCGGGCATTTCTACGACGCGGGCGACGCATACGTCGGAGATATAATCTACTTCGGGGAACGCGGACACGAAAGCCACGTCGGAATAATAATCAATCTTGATTACGACGACGACGGGGACGTTTGCACGATCTACACGGTGGAAGGTAACAAACGTGACGGGGTCAATTACGGTGAATATGACGTCAGGTCGTCTTACATATCAGGCGTCGGGAAACCGACGTTTTTTGATTATTACGACGAATTGGACGACAAGCCGACACCAGAACCCAAACCCGAACCGAAACCGTCGGGAACGGTCACAATCGCGTTGGACGTTCTTTCCCGTGGTTCAACGGGCGGTCAGGTAAACACCGTCAAGGCGTTGTTGATGCAATTCGGGTGGAGTTCAAATCTCGAATTGGACGGCGATTTCGATTGGGACACGGAACAGGCGGTCAATACATTAAAAGACCGCTACGACTTGCCACAGGACGGAATCGTTGACGAATCCGTTTGGCGTCTTTTATTACTTTAAAAAACTGTTCATACTAAATCCTCTATCCTCTTGGAAAGAATTACCCCGCGACTTCGGTTGCGGGGTTTTTCTTTTGCCTAATTTAACTTTGAGCAACTTTGAGCAACTTTGAGCAACTTTCTAATATTGACAATGTATGACTTTTTGTATGGTTTTTGTATTTTCCGCCACGGACAACCGCAAGGGTTGAAAATCAGAAACGCCGATTTTAAGCGGTTTTTCGGGGTTTTCAGTCCACGGAAAAACTGTATGCGGTGGGTTCGAATCTCTCCGTCTCCGCCAAATAAAACCCCGATTCCATTATGGTTTCGGGGTTTTTGTCATTTTTGATGTATGACTTTTTGTATGACTTTGTTATAATTGAATTGCTTTAACCGAATTGTTAGGACAATTTGGTTGCCCCTGTCCTCCGGTAACGACAGGGGCATTTTTTATTGTGCGGATTTCAACCGTTCGAACGTCAGGTTGATTACAGATGCGGCATTTTCCAATTCGCCGTTGATAATATGTTTATATGTTCCGCCGAGGGTGTCGAAGGAATCTGAATGCCCGACAAGTTCTTTGATCGTACCTTCGGCAAGGTGGGTTTGCGAACTGACAATGGAAATGAACGTGTGTCGGAGGGAATACGGCGTCCCTTTGAATCCGCGTTCCTTTTTAAGTCGGTTCCAATGTTTGCGCATCGTGTTTTGATTCGGTTGTTCGCCAGAATAACCGCAGAAAATCCAATCTGTCCGAATATTGGCATTGACATTCCTTTCGATTGTGCTTGTGATTATGTCTTGTGCCAAAGTTGGTAATGGAACGATTCTGCGGGCGTTCTTTGTCTTACCTTCGGAAATATGCCCGTCGTCCGTGATTCCGCGCCTGATATACAGAACGCCGTTGCCGACGTCTTGGGTTTTCAAACCGAGGCATTCGGACGGGCGCAGTCCGCACAACAACATTACTTGAAAACAGGGCGCATACCAAAGTTCGGAAGGTTCAAACAACCTTTTTATGTCGTCAGGTTGGAGAACATCACGTTCGTTCTTTTGGCGTCCTTTCGGGATATACAACGAACCGCGCCACGCATCACAGTAATAATTGTTGTATGCGAACCGATGCAATCCGACCAATACGCCGCGCAGATTCAAAAGGGTTTTGTGTGACAGGCTTTTAACGTGCGCGGAATGCGGCTTGGCGTCGTTTATAATCGCTTGGAAGTCCCGAATCGACAGATTATTCATTTTGGCGTTTGCAAGCCGTGGGAGGACGTACAGACGGCAATATTGTTCATTCTGCGTGTATGTGTCGCGTCTGCCGAGGCGTGATTCTATGTCGGCAAGGTAAAGTTCGACGACACGGGCGACGGTCAGATTCTTTACGCCGCCGAATTCCAACCATTCGTCGTATTTGTCCAGAACTTCGCGTTTGCCTTTCAAACCGGAAGTCGACGAGTAAAACGTCTTTTTGATTCCGTTCTTTTGTCCTTGAATTACCCACAGTTTGCGTTCTTTGTTCCATTTGGGCGTTGCCATAGTCATTCCCCTTGTGTGTCAATCAATCCCTGATAATAGGCAATCAACCGCGCCTGATTATCGGGTGTCAGTTTGTCAAGTTCTATCGTCGGGATTTCCTGTCCGTCAATCGTCAGGTTATAACCGAGAATCCAAGCGGGCGACACGTTCAATGCGTTTGCCATTTTACCGATCGCGATTGAACGCGGTATGTTTTCGCCTGACAGATAACGGGAAACGGACGACTTCGCCAATCCTGATTTGTTGGCAAGTTCCGACGCAGTCATTCCGCGAAGTTTCATTGCCTCATTTAACCGTTTTTTGATTATGTATAAATTATCCAAATAGAATCACCAACCTTTCAACCCCGATTATATGACAACAGGGTTACAAATTGCAAATTTTGCAATTATGGGTTGCAAATAATGCAACGGAATGTTAGTGTTTAGTTGGTTGCAAAAAACGCAACCGAAAACCGAATGAAAGGAGGTTGGATTGTGGAGAAGTTAAAGGCATTGATTGACAAGAAGTTCGAAAGCCGCGCAGAATTCGCAAAGGCAATCGGCGTTGACCCGTCCGTCCTTTCCCGTATGCTTGCGTCGGGAAATTGGAAAGCGGACAGAATCGAACAGGCGGTCAAGGTTTTAAGGATTCCCGCAAAGGATATTCCCGTTTATTTTTTTGCGAACGAGGTTGCAAAAAACGGAACAAACAAGGAAAGGGAATGCGTATGAAAACGACAAGACCAGGTCAGGCAAAGTTTCCCGTCCTTTATCAGTTCTTTAATTCTGCCGACGACATCGGGCGAACGATAAACAGATCGCGTTCCTATGTGTTCAAGGCATTAAAAGACGGATTCACGGAACGGGAATGGGAAATGCTCAACGCAAAAATCAATGAAAGGTTGGAAATGAAATGTTGACAGTAATTTATGTAATCGGCGCATCTGCGGTCGGATTCCTTGCGGGAATCATCACGGAAGTTTTCATCGACGCAGACCAAGTCCGCAGAATGAACGCCAAAATCTCCGAGTTGGAAACAATGAATCAGTCGTTGATAGACGGCAAGACGGAAGTTATCGAAATCGTGGACAACAGAACAAAGGACGAATCCGTTTACCACGATTATTTCAGACCATTTTGAAAGGGCAAAGGTGATTTTATGACACAGGTTGAAAAGGTTGAAAAGGCTTTGTTGAATCGCGGATATATAACCGCACGTCAGGCATACCATATGGGAATTATGCGCCTTGCGTCGATTATTTGGACTATCAAGAACGAGGACGTTGAATTCTCGTCCAAGTATTTAATCAAGACCGAAACATTGAAGGTCAAGAACAGGGACGGTTCGTTCTCATACGTTGCCAAGTACGTTCTATTGAAAAGGATTGCCACAAAGGGCGAATCCAGATTTGAGATATGAGGTGCGTTATGGGCGAAAGTATCAAAATAAAACTGAATGCAATTCAGATCGCATTGAAAGCACCGAAAGACCAATACAACAGTTTTGGCAAATACAAGTATAGGAACGCAGAAAGCATTTGCGAGGCGGTCAAACCCTATTTGGAAAAATACAAGGTCGCTTTGACAATCTCCGATGAAATCGTCGAAGTTGGCGGGCGTGTATATGTCAAAGCAACGGCGACGTTGCTTGATTGTGAAGTTTCCGACCTTGTTTCCGTCACGGCATACGCAAGGGAGGCGGACGACAAAAAGGGAATGGACGCGGCACAGGTCACAGGTGCGACGTCGTCATACGCCCGCAAATACGCCTTGAACGGCTTGTTCCTGTTGGACGATACGAAGGACGTTGATTCGGAGGAATACCAAGCACAGGCGAAATCAGGCGGTAAAAAGGCACAACCCGCAACGCCTCCGACGTCTGATGCCTCGATGCTGCCCTTCGACCTGGGGTTGTGATTATGTTGGAAGATAAAATCCGCGAGGCACAACAGGTTTTGAGGCTTGCCGCCGATATGTCAAAGACATACTACAACAAGCCTTTAATCGTCAGTTATTCGGGCGGTAAAGATTCCGACGTTATGTTAGACATTGCGAAACGTTGTCTGCGACCTGACGATTTCGAAGTCGTGAACAATCATACGACGGTTGATGCGCCAGAAACGGTTTATCACATCAGGGACGTTTTTAAGGAATGTGAATCAATGGGAATCCACACGGAAGTTTTCAGACCCGAATTTCGCGGCGAACATACGTCAATGTGGAAACTGATTGAATTAAACGGCGTTCCTCCGACAAGGCTTGCAAGGTATTGTTGCCGAATCTTAAAGGAAAGAACATTCCCCGACAGAATGATTGCCGTTGGAGTTCGTGAGGCGGAATCTATCGGACGTTCGGGCAAAGATTCATTCGCAACGCGAGGCAAGACCAAAGACGATGCGGAATATAGATCGTTGCAACATACATACACAATGTTCAAGTTAGACCAAATGGGAAAAGAGGACGCCTACGAGTGCGTATTTATACAGGCTTGCAAGGCGAACAAATCAACCATTGTCAATCCGGTTTACCATTTCACCGATGCGGAAATTTGGGAATACGTCAGGCAATACAACGTCAAAATGAATGTCCTTTATTCACGCGGTTATAAAAGGGTCGGTTGCATCGGTTGCCCGCTTGGGGGGCAAAGCAACAGAACCAACAATTTAACGATTATCCGCAGTACAAAAAGAACTATATTCGGGCGTTAGATCGCACGATTCAGAAACGAATCAAAGAAGGGAAAAAGAATACCTACAAAAGCGGTGAGGAATGGTTGCGTTGGTGGTTAGGCGAGGACATAAACCAAGTCAGGATTGAGGATTTATTAGACGAAATGAAAGGAAATGAAAATGAACTATCTGAAATCAATTATGGAAATGAGGAACGTAACGACGGTTGAGTTGTCGAAACTGTCGGGCGTTTCCACGCAGGAAATCAGGCGGTTATGCGAGGGTGACTATATGTCACACGCAAGGAAGGACACGCAGAAATCACTTGCGGACGCCTTGAACGTGACCGTTCGTGAATTGGTGAAAGGGTCGGAAGAAATGAAAGAAAAGATTGTTTATACGGAAGTCAAGAAAGCGGCGGAACATTTGGCATCAACAATCCGCAAGTATTATCCAGAACAGATTTACGTTGACGTTGTCCTATTTACGCACGAAAACCCCGACGCATACGACGACGAGGTCGGCAAGGACATTGACTACTATTCAATCAGGGTTACGACTGCGGATTCCGATTCTGACGTTGAACTGCCCGTCGTTCCGTTTATCTCGGAATCAGGGCGCATCGTTTATGGCGACGAAGGAATCAGGAAGGTTGTTCCGTTTGGCAACAAGGAGTAATTATGAACGGGAAATATTATTGGCTTAAATTGAAAAAAGATTTTTTCAAACGCCACGATATAAGGATTCTTGAATCAATGCCGAACGGCGAACAGATTGTTTTGTTCTATCTCAAATTGATGCTCGAATCCGTCGACCACGACGGGGAACTGCGGTTCTCCGAAGAAATCCCGTATTCACCCGAAATGTTATCAACGATAACCGGAACCGATGCCGACATCGTCAATCATTCTTTGGAAATCTTGCAAAAATTCCGAATGATTGAGATTTCTGACGACGGGACAATCATTCTGCCAAAGGTCGAATCAATGATTGGTTTTGAAACCGAATGGGCGAAGAAAAAACGGGCGTGGCGTGAACAGTTAGGACAAACCGAGGACAACGAGAGGACAAATGAAGGACAAATTGAGGACAATGTCCTCGAAATGTCCTCGAAATGTCCTCAATCAAAAAGGACATTGTCCGATAAGAGTAAGAGTAAGAGTAAGAGTAAGAGTAAGAGTAAGAGTAAAAGAGAAATATACAAAGAGAAAAGTTCTCTTTCTGAAATTCTCGAATCCGTTGTTCCTGACGACAGACTGAAAAAAGCATTTCGGGAATTTATAGAAATGCGGGAAAAGATAAAGTCACCTTTGACGGAAAACGCATTGCGGTTAGCGATCAAAAAGGCATCAGACCTTTCGGGCGGTGATATTGAAACCGCAGTTGCCGTTGTCGAACAATCCGTTCTTAACGATTGGAAGGGTTTATATGCGTTAAAGCAACCGACGGGACAGAAACAGGATTGGTTCGCGGACTACTACCAGAAATACGGACAGGAAGGGGACGCACAATGACAAAAGAAGAAACAACGAAAATCGTTCTGCGTTTGCACGGTGCCTATTTCTCCACAGACCGCATCTACAATTCGTCGGAGTTAGACCACAGAATCGGCATTTGGGAAATCTACTTTAAAGACTTTACTTATCGGACAGTCAGTCAGGCGGTCGACGAATGGATAAAGGCAAACAAGGTGATGCCGCAGATCGCGGAATTACTGCCCCGATGCAAAGACCTTCGGGCATTGGAACAAGGAAGTCTGACAGACGTTGAAAATCTCCGTCCGACTTGGGAACTGATTTGGGAGGCAAGACACGGCGAATTGAAGGACGAGGACATATCACCCGAAATTCGCAAAATGTCAGACGAGTTCGTCAAATGGTTAAGGGCAGACCCGAAACTGAAAGCGCAATGGAAGAAAGAAGAAAAGAACAGACCGATTCAATCGGAAGAAATGGGCGATTGTTTGCCCTACGAAATTTAAACAGGAGGAAATCAGAATGAATTATGTAATGTTAATCGGAAGAACAGGCAGAGAACCGGAAATCAAGAACACGCCGTCAGGTTCAAAGGTCGTTACATTGTCGTTAGGCGTTGACCGCAAGGGCAAGGACGGCAAGAAGGAAACAGATTGGATTGATTGCACCGTTTGGGGCAAGACGGCAGACGTTGTCGAACAGTACGTCAAGAAAGGCGAAAAGGTCTGCGTCTGCGGAAGTTTACAGACCAGAACTTGGCAAGGTCAGGACGGACAGAACAGGAAAGCATATTTTGTTCTTGTTGATCGCGTCGAACTGTTGGGCGCACCGAAACCACAGAACAACGAACAGTCAGGCAACGTTCCGTTTGAAGTTTAAGGGGGTGCGGTATGTCTTGGAGTTATAGGGACGCACACGACGATTTCGACGACACATACAACGACAACTGCGCAAGGTGCATTCACCGCATATCAGGCAATTCGAAACAGTTTAGCGGTTGTAACAAGAACTGTGAACTGTGGGAATGCGGATTCGAGGAAGAACCGCCAATCACGATCGAAGATGCAATCGACATCATAAATCAGGAAGTCGACGTTGATTACGGCGACAGGGACGAAAGGGAAGTCGAAAGAATCGACAAGGCGTTCGACCTGTTAATTGCCACCGCGAAACGGTACATCAAGAAGGACTGCGCCGAATGGAAAGATTGGGTCGACGGTGCAACAGGAAGATTGACGGACGCGGGCGTTTGCTCGAAATGCGGAACTTACCACAAGTTCAAGACGAAGTTCTGCCCGCATTGCGGACGTCAAATGAAAGAGTGGAAGAAAACGGAGGAATCGAAATGAGTTGTTCGCTTTATCGTTATACGGAAGAATGCGACGGTCAGGTCTGCGTCGGTGATTGCGACCTTTGCGACCATTGCCCCGAAACCGAGGAAAACAAGGAATGGGAAAAGGCGGTTGACGAGTTATACGGACGCATAATGTCGGTAAACTTTATCGGGCATTGTCCGTCACCGAAGAAAGGGGGTTCAGAATGAAAGACGAATTCAAGATCGAATTAGAAACGATGCCCAGAACCACGTCACAGGAAAAAGGCGTTTACATCAGGAACGGCAGACCATATTTCTACGAGAAAAGCAAAGTCGAGGCGGCGCGGTATGCGTTCACATATGCCTTGAAGAAATACGCACCCGAAAACCCGTCTGCTGCCCCGATAAAGTTATTCGTTTTATTCGTGTTTGACGTCAAAGACAAAAAGAAATGGGGCAAGTACAAGACGACGAAACCGGACACGGACAATTATTTGAAGTTGTTCAAAGACTGTATGACCGATTGCGGGTTTTGGTTGGACGATGCCCAGGTCGCAGACGAAAGATGCGTCAAGACATACGCGGAAAAGGCGTCAATTTATGTCAGGTGGCAAGAATTGGGGGAATATCCGCAATGAAAGACGAATTATTTGACGTTGAAAAATGGTTGCGGAGAACTTGGGACGTGTCGGCGGAGATTGCGGAACTTGAAACCAGAAAAGAAAAAATCCTGTCGTCGATGTCAGGCGTTGCCAAGTATGACGCAAAAGCAATCAGGGGCGGTTCCGATTCAAACCCGACGGAATCCAAGAATCTTGAATACAGTTCCATTTGCGAGAAGATCGAAAGATTGCAAAACTTCCTGTCCGCCGAAAATACAATCACGTTGGACGCAATATACAAAATCGACGATTCCGTCAAGGACGCATCGGAAATCCGAACGATGTTGATTGCGTACTCAATCAATCGGGTTGGTTGGAAGGTTCTTGGCAAAAAGAGGAACTACGAGAAAACGGCATCATACAACCACAGGGACATTTGCCTTGAATCCATTTTGCCGTTTGTCCCGAAAGATGCATTCAGACGAAACAACGAATCATATTACGCAGATTAAAAAGGAGAAAAGAAAATGAACATTGCATTAACAATTAGCATTTGCCTTAACGTATTTCAGGCAATCACATTTTGGGTTTGGACTTGTATGCTCGTATTGGCATACAAACAGAAAAAGGAAGAAGTCGACAAGTTTAAGGGGGAATGATTATGGCAAGTTTAGACATTGGAAAACCCGAATCCGTCAAATGGATTCACGACCATTTCCAGAAAGGCGCAACGTGTCTTGACGTCGGGGCGTGTGACGGGAAATGGGGAAAACTGTTGAACGATTATCTCGAAATGGACGCAGTCGAGATTTACGCACCGAACATCAACAAGCACGGTTTAGCGAACATTTACCGACACGTTTATTGCGTTGACGTTAGAAATTTGAACTACGGCAAGAAATACGATCTGATAATCTTTGGCGACGTCTTGGAACATATGTCGGTCAAAGATGCCCGAAAGGTTCTTGAATATGCATACCCAAGATGCCAAGACTTCCTGATTGCCGTTCCTTATCAATGGAAGAATCGTTCGCATTACGGCAACCCGTGGGAGGTTCACATACAAGACGACCTGACGCCAGAAAACGTCTTGGAACGATACAAGAACATTCAACCGTTGTTCATATATGACCGATACGGATATTACATCAAGGGGGAACAGAAATGAAATTGTCTATCATTATCCCCGTTTATAACGAAAAAGACTTCGTCCGTCGTTGCCTTGATTCCGTATATTCAAACGACGACGTCGAAGTCATAGTCGTTGACGACGGTTCGGACGACGGAAGTTCCGAGATAATCGCCGAGTATGCCGACAGGTTCAAGGTGATACGAAAGACCAAAACCCCGTTTGGCGTGTCTTGGGCGCGGAATGTCGGAATGAATGAGGCACAAGGCGACTATATAACCTTTTTGGATTCTGACGACGAAATGTCCGAAGGCGGCATTGGTTCGATGTTGTCTGTTGTGGGAATGGGTTTTGACGTCGTACAGTTTAACCATTGGCGACAAGAAAACGAAATGAAGGCGGCGCGATTTTTCAACAATGCGGGTTGGTACGCCAAAAACAATCTGCCCCAGAAATGGGTTCTTGTTTGGAATAAAATTTATCGCCGCGAGTTCTTGATCGAGAATGCAATCTATTTTCCGTGGAATATCAGATTTGAAGAAGATTGCATCTTTAACCTTCGTTGCCTTGCGCACACGGACAAGATTGTTCATTATTCCGCCGCAACCGTTATCAAGCACAACGACAACAAGAACAGTATTTGTCATACGGTAACACGCGAGGACATTTTCGGAATTACGAGCGAATTGACGGCATTGTTGAAAGAAGGTCAGGAACCGGAACTTGAACGGATAATCAGACACCGCATTGGGCAGCATTGGGAATCCAAGAACGCCAAAAGGCTTTTCGGGGGTGGACAATGAACGATAAAAAACCAATGATTACGATTCTCGTATTATATTTCGGATTCGTCCTTTCGGTCATAATGGGTGCGAACCTTGCGGACAAGGTCAGGGCAAAAGAAAGTGCATATCAGTTGGAGATTGCCGAACTGAAAACGGAAATATCCATTTTGAACATCACGCCGACGCCGACCAATACACCGACACCGACACCAGAACCGACGGCAACGCCGACACCGACACCCAAGCCGACGCCGATTGCCGTTTTGTCGAATCAGGAATGGTACGACGAATGCGTCGCAAGGGGATTGGTAACACCCGCGAACGATTACGAAGATCGAATCACGGCAGAACGCGGCGGATATATGGGCGAATCAGGACGGGAAACATACTACAATCTTAATATGTCGAACTGCGTTGCCTATATGCGCGAACTTGGATATGACGAATTAAATTACCCGTATTGGGTAAGGGACGACGGCGCGAAGATGCTTGGTCTGTATGTGATGTGTGCGGCGAATTGGAAGATTCGCCCGAAAGGAACAATCATTCCGACATCACTTGGCGACGCAATAGTCGTCGACACAGGCGAATTCGTCGCAGAATTCCCATACGGCGTCGATTTGGCGGTCGATTGGTGAAAGGAGGACATTATGCGATTGATTAACGCAGACGAATTGAAAAAAGACCTGATTTGTTTTTATCCCGAAGGTGTGCCTATGGGATTAGCACCCGAAACACTGTTTAAGCAGATTTTACAGGACATCGACAATGCCCCGACAGTAGAATATCCCTTTTATCAAGAGGCATATCAGAGTGGATATGAAGAAGGAAATAACGAAAGACCGCAAGGCGAGTGGATTAAACATAGCACCTATAAAGATGTGCTTATATGTTCAAAATGCAATCACGGAAGTAATCAATTTTATGATACTTTCAAATTTTGCCCGAATTGCGGTGCGCAAATGAAAACGCGGACAGAAACGGACTGAAACGGACAACAACGGACTTTATACTGTGGTAATATGCTAACAGGTAAATAAATCGAAGTCATAGAATCACCCACAAAGCATAGTTCATTCGGTTCATTTCCTGCCTTTCATTAAAGAAAAAGACCTTGTCAGGCACGACAGGGTCTTTTTGATTGGAGTTTAATATGCCTAAACAACCCCGACACGATGTCATTTACATTCTGAAAAGCAAAGTCGACACGGAAGAACTGAAATACAGTCTGCGTTCGGTCGAAAAGAACTTCCCGCATAGGAAAGTTTGGTTTATCGGAGGACAACCCGAAGGACTGACACCTGACGTGCGGTTGGAACATAAACAGGTCGGCGAAGATAAATGGTCGATGATTCGGTCGTCTATGTGGCAAGCGATCAAAGACCCAGAACTGACGGAAGATTTCTTTTTGTTCAACGACGACTTCTTTGTAATGAAACCCGTGAAAGGCGGTTTCATCAATTTTGTTGACAAGACATTGGCGAACCGGATTGAAGAACTGCGGGAAGTTCACCCGTGGTTGAATCCATACGGTCGGACGGTCTACAAAGCGAACGAGGAATTGAAATCACTTGGCATCAAACAACCGATGAATTTTGAAGTTCATTTGCCAATGCTTTTTAACAAAGAGTTAGTCGCAAAGACAATCAATCAATGTTCATCACCACAGATGCGGTCGATCTATGGCAACCTGTCGGGTTGCGAGTACAGGCAGCATTTGGACGTCAAAGTCTACGACAACGACACCGTACCAACAGACCCCGACTACCTGTCGACCAATGACAGGACATTCACGGACGGGGCGGTCGGTCGGTACATACGCGAAACCTTCCCGAACAAATCGAGGTTTGAAAAATAATGGGGGCGGGTCGTAATAGCCGTTGGGCATACGTCAGGAAACAGGCGTGGAACCGTGACCGAAAGGCGCGGGCAGTATGTCACATATGCGGAGAAAGAATCGACTATTCGATTCCCGCAAGTTCTGCGCCGTTGTCTTATGAACCCGACCATTTGTTGCCCGTATCGGTTGCACCCGAGTTGGAGTTGGACTTGTCAAACATTGCGGCGTCACATATGCGTTGCAACAGACAACGCGGAAACGGAACAAATAATGACGTGGGCATACGAAGTCGGATTTGGTGACGGAAAGACAGGAAAAGAGATAAACCACCAAAGGGATAGGCATATATGCCTTAATCGTCGCCCGTTTTTTCCGAG
>Ga0310690_10002353_pt1 | contig 30994 bp, 40 predicted proteins | sample AusTroGonzalo_MG_2_FD_207661 | JGI IMG/M metagenome (GOLD analysis project Ga0310690, IMG submission 207661) | Bovine rumen microbial communities from tropical cattle in Woodstock, Queensland, Australia - Gonzalo_04 (v2) (version 2) | ecosystem: Host-associated > Mammals > Digestive system >...
TTGAAAGAATCGCCTGCCGACCTTTTGAGATTGCGAGATATGGCTATGCGTGAAGTCGAGAAACGAGGCAAGGCGCGTGTCTGAGTGTTTGACGTGCATCCCCGGAATTTGGGGCGATATTGCGTGTCATGATTGCAGAAATAGGAGGGTTAAAATGCAGTGTCCTGAAACAAGTAACACGAATCCCGTCAAGGCAATACGCATGAAGTGTCTTGACTGTTCAGGCGGTAGCCGTACAGAGGTTGAACGCTGCCAAGTGAAAGACTGTGCGCTGTATCCGTTCCGCATGGGGAAAAATCCTTTTCGTGCTGTGCGTGAAATGACGGAAGAACAAAAGCAGGCGGCGGTTGAACGGCTTGCAAAAGCGAGGGCTAATCGTGCGTAGGTTTGCGAAAATCGATGATAACCAGCGTGTGATAGTCGAGGCGTTACGCAAGGCAGGGGCTTCTGTGCAATCACTGGCGACCGTTGGCAAGGGATGCCCCGATATTGTGGTCGGCTTTCGTGGTAAAAACATGCTGATGGAGATTAAGAAAGACGGCGTATCACCTTCGCGGCAACGATTAACGGCTGATGAGCAAGCGTGGCATGAGGCATGGAAAGGAAATGTTGTGATTGTGAAAACGGCTGATGAAGCACTGAAAGCTATGGAGTTTATGGCGTGAATTTGCAGATTGCTTTGCATGATGCGGATAGAATAGGGGCAAGAAAGAAAAAGCCTTATCCTAATCTTGCATTATTAAAGCTCTCTGCATGGCATAAGGCGCATGGTGATGCTGTAAGCTGGTTTATGCCTTTAGAACAATATGACAAAGTTTATTCGTCAAAGGTCTTTTTATTTACGCCGAAAGACCCATATCTTCCTGCCGATGCTATCAAAGGTGGGCCGGGTTATCGAAATTATGAAGCATTGCCTGAAGATATTGAGCATATATGCCCTGATTATTCGTTGTACGGATTAAATTACAGTATGGGATTCACGACGCGGGGCTGCATTCGCCGCTGTCCGTGGTGCATCGTGCCGTTGAAAGAAGGCGCAATTCGTGCCCATGCCGATGTGACAGAATTTGTGCGGCATAAAGACGTAGTGCTGATGGATAATAATGCTCTTGCTCATGAGCATGGCATAGCACAAATGGAGAAACTAAAAAACATGGGTGTGCGTGTAGACTACAATCAAGGGCTTGATGCGAGGCTGATTGATGATGCAGCGGCGCATTTGCTTGCATCTATGCACTGGACAAAATACATTCGTCTTGCCTGTGATTCTGCACCTATGATGCCTATTATAGAAAAAGCAGTTAAAAGGCTCCGTAATGCTGGCTATTCAAAAGAGATTTTTTGTTATACACTTATTCAAGATAAAAAGGAATCTCTTGAACGGATTATGTTTCTGTGTTCTCTAGGGATTTCACCTTTTGCTCAACCATATAGAGATTTAGGGGAAAATCCTAAACCAATAGAACAAAGTTTGAAAAATCTTTCTTATTGGTGCAATAATCCACGCATAAGAAAAACTATTCCTTTTTCTGAATATAGCGAGTCTGTAAGGTATCAATTCAAAAAACATAAAAAGGCGGTTGTATATGCGGATCTGTGATGAATGTAAAAAGCCGTGTGATGATTGCCCTGTCGGTGCAATGTCAGAGATTGAACAAATGCGTGTGCTGGGTAATGGCCATAGCGGCGCGGGATACGAGCTGTTATATAAAATTATTATGGGCTTGCAACGCGCCCGCAAGCTCCATCCTGTGTTTGCCGAAGGAAAATATCAAGCGTTGGGTCGCATATCTGCCGAAGTCGGTGAATTAGTGCAGGCCGTGGAGAAAAATGAAGGCACACAGCGGGAAAAGGATGAAATTATCGACTGCCTTGTGGTTCTCATACGGGCTTGGCTGAATGAACATGAGGTCGCGCCGTGAAACGCGGTCGGCCTAGGCGGTTTCCATATTGCCCGGAGTGCATGAAAGAGCGTACCGTTCTTGAAATATGCACAAAGCATCGCAGGCATTGCGTAAACGTGTACTGCTATTGCGCTTCCTGCGGTGCTAAACTTCACTTCGTGCATCCTGAAAACGCCCCGCAAAATTGGAGTTTTGTAAAAAATGTGTCTTGGAAAATAGATTAGCTATAGCCATGCGCTTATATTCCTGCTATGCTTTGCCCAAATTATAGGGGCAGACATGAGCAATTTTGATATCGCACACAAGTTCACGGCTAAGTGGGAAGGCGGATTGTCTGATGACGCCGCCGACAGGGGCGGCTTGACGAATTACGGCGTCAGCATCGAGTTTCTAAAGGACTTCGCAAGCGAATACGATAATCGGCTCAAGCTGCAATCCCTCGGCGTATCCCCGCTGCCGGTAACGCGCTCCACGATTAAGAATCTCACGCCGGAACAGGCTTCATCGATATTTCGTCTCGCATTCTGGACGCCACTGAACCTTGATGACCTTCCCCTGCAAATTGCCGTGCTGCTCTATGACGCCGCTGTAAACAGCGGTCGCTCGCAATCCGTCAAGCTGGCGCAACGCGGATACAATGCCTGCGTCACTTACGGCGTGAAGCTCGCAGTCGATGGCAAGCTCGGCCCCCTCACACGCGCCGCCCTGTCAAAGACAAATACGAAGCCTGTCCGTCAAGCCATCATCACTGCGCGGGAGAACTTCTACAAGGACATCGTGCGTAATAAGCCTTCGCAATATGTGTTTCTGAACGGCTGGCTTAACCGTGCAGCCGATTTGCGGAAGTATGTGGAGGGGCTTGCATGAAAACTACTGCGGTCGCCGGGATATGTGCCGTTCTGCTTATTCTCGCAGGGTTTTCCATCTCCCACTTGAGCGCCCGCAATAAAGAGTTGACAAAATCAGTGATGACCCTGCGGCTTGAAGTAAAAGCCCAGGCGGCGGCTATTGAAACTCATGCAAAAGCACTGAAGGAGGCAGAAGAACATGCTCGCGCACGTCAGGAAGAACTTGAAGCGGCTCTATATGCTGCCGGCATTTGGGCTGATGTTGATCTGCCTGACTCTGTGCGTCAGTTGCTCCAAAACTCCGCAGCATGTAGTCACCCTGCCGCCGGCCCCGCTCATGTCGCCAATAACAATCCCGGACAGGTCGCAGGCCAAAACACAGGGAGACTTGGTACGTCTGCTCATTGAGGACGAAAACACAATGGAGAGAAAAAATGCAGACCTCGAAGCTCTCCGACAGTGGCGATCCGTCATGGAGAAGGGAACGAATGAGTAACCCGATGGCGGGCTTTGAACCGCTTTTGCAGGGCATTGCAGTTCCCCTTGTTCTCGGCATTGCCGCGACCTTTGCGCGCCTCTGTCGCCTCGGCTGGCATTCGTGGAAACAGTTTTTTTCCTCTTGCTCGGTCTCATGTTTCGTTTCCATCTTGGCTTTCTGGGGGCTTGATTACTTGGAACTTTCGCCCACCGTGGACGCTGCCATCATCGGCGTGTCTGCGTACATGGGCGGTTCGCTACTTGACATAATCGTGTTCAAGATTCGCACGACTGTTGAACACGCTCCGATTCATAAGCATCATCATAGAGAGGAAATAGAGGGATAAAAAATCCCTCCGCACCACTAACATACAAGTGAGGGTTGTATGAAAGAAGATTGGAAGGATGTCAAAGGATACGAAGGTTTGTATCAGGTGTCAAGCTATGGCAACGTCAAAAGCCTTCGTCGAAAAAGGTTTATTCACCAGCATGACACAAGCAATGGGTATATGCAGGTGCATCTCTGGAAAGGTGGCAAGGCTGAATATCTTTATGTCCATAGGCTTGTTGCCAATGCCTTCATAAATCGGAAGTGTGCCGAAGATTTGCACGTCAACCACAAGGATGAAAACAGGAAAAACAATCTAGCCGCAAACCTTGAATGGTGTACTAACAAGTATAACCATGCTTATGGTAACTATCGGGCAAAGCAATTTGAGGCAAAGCGGCTGAATGGTAAAAACAAATATGTGTATCAATTTAGCAAAGATGGTAATTTGCTGATGAAATATCGGTCAATGCATCATGCTGAAAGATTGACTGGTGTTTTTAGAAAAGATATAAAATCAGCTAGTGATAATGGAACACTGAAGAAAGGTTATTACTGGACATTGAGTAAGTAACTCTAACTGAGCGAAAAGGAGGTGAGGCCAATGCTCCAGATTGAAAATGGCAAAGTCGGTAATGGTGTTAAATTCGAGAGGATTAGACGCATTACCGGCTACTAGCTTATCTTGTCGGAACTTTGGATAGGTTTAATAACGCAAAACGGAAAGAAGAAGCTGATCGTGTAAAGCACGGTTAAGAGGGTTAAAGAAAGTTGCGCGGCGTCCGGCCCCCCAGACGCCTATCGGCCCCGCCTGGGGCGTAAAGGATAAACAGCCGCCTCTTTAGAAGGGCATCACAGATGGACGACGCAGTGATGCCGCCTTTAGCGGGGAACTCGGTCGGGATAGCTTGGCAGGGCTGATAATTCGCGCAACGTACAGGATTCAGATTTCTACGGGGGGAAAGATTTGTGTATGGCGAAAAAAGTTGATTTAAGCGCAATACCGAAAGTTCTTGACCTCATAAGCGATGGACAAAGCGTTCGGTCTGCTTGTGAGGCTGTAGGTATTGATAAGCGAACTTTTTTGCGCAATGTAGATGCGCCCCAGTACGCGCGCGCGAGGGCTGCTTGTGCTGATGCTCAATTCGACGCAATGGCAGATTTAGAGCAACGGTGTTTAGATGAAGATTTGCGGCCTGATATTTTTAAGGCTGTGATGGATTCGCGGAAATGGCGTCTGGCGCGTATGAGGCCGAAAGTGTATGGCGATAAAATAGATATAGCTAGTAGTGATGGTTCAATGTCGCCTAAACCTGTGATTGATTTTAGTGGCATGACGCCGAAACAAATAGCGGAAATGGTAGAGCGTACAAAAGAAAGTGCGGAAAGGTTGTTTCATAAATGAACATTGAATACGAAATACATGAAGCGATTGCCAGAATAAACTTTGATCGCTTTGTTCGTATAACCATGCCCACATATTGTTTTGGCTGGGTGCATGAGGAAATCTGCGCAGAACTAGACGCTTTTCTTGCTGACGTGGTGGCTGGCAAAAGCCCACGTCTCATGCTCACGATGCCTCCGCGTCATGGAAAGACAGAATTGGCCTCTCGGCGTTTTCCTGCCTATGTGCTAGGCCGCTATCCTGATATGCAGATTATCAGTACGTCATACAGCGCAGACTTGGCTACTCGCAATAACAAAGACGTTCAGCGCATCATAGAATCAGAAGCATACAGCCGCATTTTCCCTGAAACTCGCATGGGCGGCATAGGTGCTAGGGCTTCGGGCTGGCAAAGAACGTCAGATTACTTCGAGATTGTCGGGCATAAAGGCTCTGTACGCTCCGCAGGTGTCGGTGGCGGCATCACAGGCATGGGCGGCTCAATAGTCATAGTCGATGACGCATTCAAAGATCGTGCTGAGGCCGACTCCGAAACGCAACGCGAAAATGTGTGGGATTGGTACACATCGACGCTTTATACGCGCTTGGCTCCCGGCGGTGGAATCGTTGTCATTAACACGCGCTGGCATATGGACGATTTGTCTGGCCGTCTGCTTGAAATGCAAGACAAGGGCGAAGGTGATACTTGGCGCGTTGTGAATTTCCCGGCCATTGCGGAACACGATGAATTGCACAGGCGCAAGGGTGAAGCACTGCATCCTGAACGCTACAGCCTAGAGCAACTGGAAAGCATACGGGCTGCTATCGGGCCGCGTGATTGGAACGCACTTTATCAGCAACGACCGGCCCCCGATGAAGGTGCATATTTTCGTAGAGAGTGGATGCAGACGTATGACACTTTGCCTCCGTATCTTCGCTATTACGGCGCGTCAGATTATGCTGTTACGGCAGACGGTGGCGACTACACTGTTCATGTTCTCGCGGGTGTAGATGAATCCGAAAACATCTACATCGTGGACTTGTGGCGTGGGCAGACTGACGCTTTGGAGTGGATAGATGCTTGGTCTAACATCGTGCGGATGTATAAGCCTCAGATATGGGCCGAAGAGGGCGGCGTAATACTCAAGTCTCTTGACCCGATTATTCGCAAGCGTTGCATGGAGCAAAAGATTTACTCGACGTATCGGCAGCAATTCGCCTCTGTGGCAGATAAGCCTACAAGAGCGCGTAGCCTTCAAGCGCGTATGCAAATGGGCAAGGTCTTTTTTCCGTCGCCGTCTCGCTGTCCTTGGGTTGCTGATTTGATGGCAGAGATGCTCACCTTTCCTGTGGGCAAGCATGATGACCAAGTGGACGCGCTGTCATTGCTGACGCGGATGCTGGCAGAGATGCGACCCGCGAAGATTCCTGTACCGGAAAAGACTTTGACTGAAAGGGTGAATGAAGCGGTTGCAACGCCGTGGACTGCTCATGATTTGTTTGAAAAACATTTTGCAAAACGTAGACAAGCAAGGGCAATATGATGAGTCAGATAGATACGCAAATGCAGGCACAGATTGAAGATGCCGCGCAAGAGCAGGTAAAAGATGTTCCTGTTTCCTCTGTCGCATGGCTGGCAGAAATAAAAGCCGCTCTGAAACGCGAGAAACAGTGGCGAAAAGACGCAAAAGCCGTTCTTGACCGCTATCGTAATGAACAAAACAAGTCCGATGTGGGGCAGACGGGCGGCTTCAACATTTTGTGGTCGAACACGGAAACTCTGCGGAACGCCACATATAACCAGCCTCCGCGTCCTGATGTGCGGCAACGCTGGCAGTCGAAAGACCCTCTCGCATTGGCTTGCGCTCAAGTGCTTGATAGGTCGCTGGAATATGTACTTGACGTGGGCAATTTCCACTCGGCGGCGATTGCGTCTGTTCTCGACTTCTTCCTCCCTGGTCGTGCTGTCATGCGTGTGCGGTATGAACCTGAAATAGCCCAGCAAGCCCTGCCTGATGGTAACTTTGTCGATATGGTTGCGGGTGAGAACATCGTTTTTGAGCCTGTGTCATACAAAGATTTTGTCCATGCTGATGCGCCTTCATGGAATAGGGTTGAATGGTGCGCTTTCCGTCACTGGATGACTAAGGCCGATGTTAAGAGCTACTTCCCTGACGTTGACGCTGATAGCCTCTGCTATGTGGAAGGGGCACATGAAGGCCGCGATGAAGGCAATGACTATGCAACGCAGTCTGGGCGTGATGACGGAGATCATACCGACAAAGACGCTCGCGCTGAAATCTGGGAGGTTTGGAGTCGCCGTGACAAACTCGTTCTCTGGGTGAGTAAGGGGCTTGAAAGTGCGCTCAAGTATGAAGAACCGCCGCTTGACCTAGAAAACTTCTATCCTTGCCCTGCGCCGATGTATGCCGTGCCGTCGCCTGATTCGCTGTTACCCGCTACGCTGTATTCTCAGTATGAAGAACAGGCGCGTGAATTGGACGTTCTGACGCGGCGCATAGAGTCAACTGGAAAAATCATCAAATGGCGTGGCGTGTATGCCGCAGAACTCGGTGCTGATATTGAGCGCGTTTTGACCTCTGCATCCGATGGCGATCTGATTCCGACTGAAGCATCTTCGCAGTTTATGGAAAGGGGCGGCTTGCAAGGAATGATGTGGCTGTTCCCTGTCAAAGATGCTGTGGAAACGTTGTCGAAATTGTATGAGCAGCGCGAGGCAACTAAACAGACTATCTACGAGATAACGGGCATATCTGACATTCTCCGTGGCGTTAGCAAGGCCTCTGAGACCGCGACCGCCCAGCAAATCAAGGCAGCGTGGGGCAGTTCTCGTGTTGACGGCTACAAACGTGAGATTCAGCGTTTCTTGGCTGATACGCTTCGCCTCGCGGCTGAAATAATCAGTGAAACCTACCAGACGCAGACGCTGGCAGAAATTACGGGGCTGGATTATCCGACTGCTGAAATGAAAAATCAGATGAATATGCAGTTGCAACAGCTTTCGATTCAGGGCCAACAGGCGGCACAAGCGGCTCAAATGGGCGATGAAAATGCAAAGCAAGCAATGGGGCAAATTAACGATCAAGTAGAGCAAATTCAGCGTATGCTGGATACTCCCTCTTGGGAAGATATACAGAAAGTGCTTCAATCCGACTTGCAACGCTCCTATAAAGTCGAGATTGAAACGGATAGCACTATTGCCCCGAACCAACAGCAAGACCTCAGAGATTTGGCTGAAACAATGAATGCCATCGGAGGTTTTGGAAAGGTATTTTTGCAGGGCGTACAGTTTGGCGTGATTCCCCCTGATTTGTTCATGGAGATATTGCGGGCCATTATGCAGAAAACGCCGTTGTCCAATATGTTGACTGATAAGTTCGATGAGTACATGGAACAGCTCGGCAGCTCTAATCCTTTACAAAAACAAATAGATGCGTTAAAGGGTGAGCTAGAGCAGGCCAAAGATGAACGCGGCTTGAAAGAAGAGGCGTTGAAACTGCAAGGCGCGGAGATACAGTCTCGCGAGAAGATTGAAGGCGCGAAGTTACAGCTTGAAGCGCAAAAGCTCAACTTGCAAGGGACTGAAATAGCGCAGAGGCCGCAAATAGAGGCCATGAAAGCGCAGAATGGTTTGCAGCGTGTTGGCATGGAGGCGCAAGCTAAAGCGCAGCAAATGGCAATGCCGGGAGTTATGTGATGGCAAACATAGCAAAATGGATGCTTGATTTAATCAGCAATCCTAAAACTGCGAAGTTTGTAGAGACTCTCAAGCATAGCGACTTGCCGAAGAACTGGGCTAACGACCCTGAAGTGATAGGGCTTGCCGAAAGAGCATATCAGCAAGGGGGAACGGAAAGCCCGTTCTTCAAGGCGTGGTTTGGGGATAGCAAGGTCGTTGATGATGCTGGGAAACCAATGCAGGTTTATCACGGCACTAACAATGTCTTTGATGCTTTTGATGATAAAATGATAGGCTCAAACACTGGAAATTATGGGCATATCGGAAAGGGTCACTATACAACTGATTATATTGAAGAGGCTAAAACTTATGGAAAAAACGTGATGCCCTTATATATGAAGGCGTTAAATCCAGAAAACTTGAATATCCCCGCCAATCGTGAAAAGTACCTTGGCGAATTTTTGGATATGAAGCCTGAAACGCTAGGCGTATCGGACGAATGGATAGCGAAGTCAGTAGAAAATAAATATCCAGCGGCAAAAGATTTAGTCAAAGCTATTTATGATGATGCAGATTATGAAGTTTACGATAGCGCTTTACAGAAAGCATTAAAAGGCGGTATCGACCATGATACTATAGATGCGTTAGATTCTTTTGTTAGATATAACAGTAAAGAATTAAATAAAAATAGATATATAAATGATACAGATTTATCCCTCTTACTTCAAGGAAAGGATTTATTTGGAGAACCTTCTAAATTGGCAAAAGGTTATAGGTCTATCCCGTCTGCTTATTTTCTAACTGATTTAGGAAAAGCTGGAAAAGAATTTGCCGATGCGGTGAAGAAAAATGGTTATGATAGTGTTTTTGGAAGTGGCACAGAAAGAGTTGCTTTTGAGCCTACGCAATTAAAGAGCGTCAATAATCGCGGCACTTTCAATCCTGATGACTCTAACATATATCGCTCTCTTGCCCCTGTCGGGATAGGTCTTGGTACTCTCGCAAGCGCGGGTTTCCTGCCTGACACAGAAGCAAGCGCGAAGTCGGCGTATATCAATTCGCCTGAAATGAAAGCCGCAATGATGGGTATTCGTGATGAACCTGTCAAAGAAGCGTGGAATCCTGTAGAGGCTCTTGCTACTGCCCCGATTGGCGCATTTACGACGGGCGCAAGGGCGGCAAGCGTAGGTATTGATGCTCTGTTATCTGCTTTGTTGGGAGATTAAATGAGCAGTCACAAAATATATGGCCCTTGGGGTAAAGATAAACAGTATATATGGCTCGATGCCGATGACATAAGCCGTAACAGTGATGATGCGGGCCTGACTGTCATGGTACAGCCTAACATAGCATACGCAAGCCCTATTGACGGCAAGCCCGTTACTACATGGGCGAAACGTAAATACGACATGGAGAGCAACGGCTGCATGGATGCCCGGGATGGTCGTCTCTGTGCGGCTGATGCAAGGAAGAACTGGAAAACTGGCCTTGAAGGTCTAACACACGCCGAGATGGAATCATTCCTCTCTCGGTAAGGAGAACGCATGGACGAAATGGAAAGCACGGTTGCCGAACCTGAAACCGTAGAATCGGAAGGGCCATCGGCTGAGGAAAATCTCAACGCTGAACTTGACGATATTTACGCCTCTCATACCAGTGAAGATGCCGCGCCGCAGGATGCCCCCAAAGAGGCCAGCAATCCTGTTGAGCAGCCGTCCGAACAGGTAGAGACCATTCCCGCGCCTGCTACATGGGGAAAGGACACGCAACAGCTTTTTGCCCAGTTGCCTGTTGAACTTCAAAAGCAGATTGCCAAGCGGGAGACGGAACGGGAACAGGTTTTAGGGAGAGCCTTTAATGCCATGCAGATGATGCAGAATATGCAACCCGTCATGCAAGGCTTTAAGGAGCTTCAACCTTATTTCCAATCGTTCCGTGGGTCTGACGGCAATCCCCTTTGGGGCAATCCCGCCGCGATGATGAAAGAGATTTCCGATGTGCTTAACGTCAAGTCCTTAATCATGCGTGACCCGCAGGCCGGATTGCAAGCCGTGCTGAGTTGGGCACAGGCCGCAGGGTTGAATCTTGCCTCGTCTGATGACGGTCAGCAAGTTGACCCTCAGGTTATGGCCCTTCGGCAGAGGCTCGCACAGTTAGAACAGGACAATCAACGCCGTGATAGTGCGGAACGTGAGAGACAGGCCGAAACGCAACGGCAAGAGGCCGTCCAGCGTGTGGCTTATGGGCTTAACGACTTCGCGCAGGCCAAGAATGAGGCAGGCGAACCGCTTTACCCTCATTTGTTTGGAGATCACGGCGCACAGGTCGGGGAACTGATGGGCAAATGGATGCGGGCAAATGCCGGCTCCGATGGCATCACTCCCGAATTGTTCAAATCTGCTTACGAGGCGGCAATCTTCTCGGTTGCCGAAACACGCGAAGCAGAGTTTAAGGCGCGAGAAAATGCGAGAGTGGCTCAATTTAAGGCTAACTCTGCGCGTGCTCGCAAGGCTGCGGGTATCAATCCAAGGGCCAATCGTGCGCCTGGAGTTGATGCCCAGAAGCCGATTGAAGATGTTTATGAGGAAATCTGGAAAAAATATAACAGCTAGGGCTACCATGCAAGACGCAAGGTTTGATTGTTTGTGTGATATGGGCCGCGCAGTTATGGCAAATCATGGCGGCAAGCATGATGTCTATGACTGGCAAGCCGTATTTGCAAACGTCAACATAGACAAAATCTGGAGCGATAAGCAAAAGGTTTTTGACTGTGTAACGCGTCGGGTGGATGCCCTGCTTAACAAAGAGGACAAACACCATGCCTGAACCGAACAACTTGTTTACCGAATTGACCGTTTCCACGCTCAAGAACCGTCGCCGTGACATCATCGACAATATGTCCGCGCATAATGCCCTCTACAAGCGGATGAAGGAGCGCAACAACCTCCAAACTTTGTCGGGCGGCACGACAATCGTTGAGAACATAGAATACGCGGAAAATCAGACGCTTACGCGCTATGCCGGATACGACACCCTGAACATCAACCCCTCGACCGTGTTTACGGCTGCCGAGTTTGAATGGCGGCAGTATGCGCAAAATGTTACCTATTCCGGCCGTGAAATGCGTATTAACATGGGCAACAAGGAAAGGGTCTTTGACCTCGTCAAGGCCCGTGTTGACAACGCCGTGAAGACGGCTGCAAACGCCATGAATAGGGATATGTATTCCGCAGGCGCACAGTCAAATCAGATTGGCGGCCTTCAGCTGCTGATTGCTGACACTCCCACGAATACCGTGGGCGGCATTTCCGCTGCCACTTATGCGTGGTGGGCGAATCAGACCTTCTCGCTGGCTGAAAATGCTGACGGCGTTGCCATCAAGACGGCGATTGACAAGGCATACATTGCCTTGACCCGTGGCACTGATAAGCCCGATTTCATTCTGATGGATCCCGACCTGTATGCTGATTTTGAAGGCTCTTTGCAGGCTCTCCAGCGTTATACTTCTGCCCGTGAAGCTGAAGCTGGCTTTGAAAGCCTGCGCTACAAGGGCGCGGATGTGTTCTTTGATCAGGTGACGGATGACCTGAACCATAGCGTCATGCCGTCCGGGCATATCTACCTGGTCAATACTTCTTATCTCAAGCTCCGTCAGCACCGCGATGCAGAGTGGACGGTAGCCGATGACAAGTTCCCCATCAATCAGGATTCGGTTGTGATTCCGCTTCTGTGGATGGGCAATATGACCATCAGCAACAGAAAGCGTCAGGGCGTCATCATTCAGGCTGGCGGTGGCGGTTCTGATACCGACACTACCACCAGCTCGTCTACGACTACCACCACGACAACCTCCAGCGATACCACGACCACCTCGGACACCACCACCACTTCCGAATAACCTTTTAACATGGGGCGGGGGCTTATGCTCTCGCCCCTAATAAGGATTTAATATGCCCCAGATTCAGTTTGAACAGTGTGCTATAGAGAACATTTCCAAGAGTAACAAGCTCGGAAAAGCGTGTTTCGAAGATGGAATATGCGCGATCATTACGATTGACCCCAAAACAAATATAAAATTTCCGTTCCCTGTGATGCGTAAAGGTGAAAGTGAAGCGGCTTTCATTGCCCGCTTGCCTAATGAACTGAAAAATAACTGGGCTAATGAAGTCTTGGCCTATTGTAAGGGCATTGAGTTCTGTGATGGTACGCCGTTGCAGTCTATGGCGTGGCTTTCACCGGGGCAGATTGAAACCCTGCGCTCGGCTGGTGTGAATAGCGTTGAGCGTTTGGCGAAAGTTACCAGCGGCATTCTTGAACCTTTCGGGCTTGATGGGGCTGACTTGTCCCGCAAGGCCCGTGCGTGGCTGGATGACCAATCTGGAAAAGCCGTGGCTACGATTCAGGCGCAGGGCGCGGAACTGGATGCGCTTAGGGCACAGAATGAGGAAATGCGGAAGGCCGTAGAGTTCCTTCAGAATCAGCTTACGGCTATGCAGGAAACGGGCGGTAAAAGAGGCCGTCCAAAGGCTAACTGATGGCTACCACTCTGCAAATAATTCAGGACTGCATGGACAGGCTGTGTGTCGCAAGCCGTCCGTCAACTCTGAACACTTCGGACGATACCCAGCGGCAAATGCTGGCCTTGCTGAATGAGACGGGGCAGGATTTGACGCTATCTTTCCAGTGGCAGGCGTTGACAATTCCCGTTGTCGATCAAGCGGCTGATGATGACCGCAATATGAGCGACCAAGGGGCGATAGATGAACTGTGCCCCGGTCTGTCTCGCTTTGTGGACGATTGCCTGTACCTTAACGGGCGCATGATGCCCCTTATCGGCCCGATGTCCACTCAGGGCCGTACATTTATGCGGGCTGGCGGCATGGCGTTGCTGTACGGCTTCTTCCTCGAAGGAAATCACCTTTGGATAACTTGCCCGACAACTTCGGAGCAAGAGCTACGCTTCGCCTATATCAGTAAAAACTGGGCTACGGATGCTGATGGGAACGGCATTGACCGTCTGACACAGGCAACCGATACGCCTTTGTTAGACTCCCGCCTTCTTACTCTTGGCGTTGTGTGGCGTTGGTTAAGCCGCAACGGTCTGCCCTATCAGCAAGAGTTTCTCAATTATGACAATGCCTTGCGCTCATTGCAGGCAAGTGATTCTCCGCGTGGCGTTCTCAATGCGGGTGGGCCGCAGGCTTACGACCCAAGACAATCTATACTCGGTGGCGTTGCCCGTCCGTGGGCGTAGGGGGTAAACATGGGTGTTCGTGCCGATATTGTTGCGACTGCAAGGGCTGCCGTAGGACATATTATCCGTTTCTTTTCGTCCAGCGGCGTGAATGTCATGCCGAATCGCCAGTATCTAGATTTTGCAGGCAATTGTACGGTCAATGATGACGGGACGGGCATAAAGGTCACGATTCCCGATGTTCCCGCTGGTTCTGTGACTGTCGGCAATGTGATTACTCTCCCTCCAGGCTCGATGGCTTATGTTACAAATACGGGAACGCCGATTCACGCTATCCTTAATTTCGGCATTCCTCGCGGTGATGCAGGGCCGGAAGTGGAACTGCTATGGCAGCACGTCACGGCTTTGGAAAACGCCTTGCAAGAGACGCAGAACGCTCTGGAAACCCTCACACAGACGGTTGCGGATAATGATGCGGCGGCTGTGCATTTGGCTGGTGCTGAAACCGTTACGGGTGCAAAGACTTTTGAAGGTGGTGCAAACGTGCCGACCGTTGATATTGACGATAGCTCCGAAGCGGCTGCTAGTACGGCATGGGTGAATGCCAAGTTGCTTGATATCTATTACTACGCCAGAGACGGACAGGGCGGCACGGATACCGATACGTCTACAGACACAAGCACTGACACGGACACTACAACGGATACCGATACCGACACTGATACCGATACCACGAGCGAGGGCTAGGCTATGGCAGGTACAGGCATCGGCTCTCTCCGTTATGCAGGCGGTCAAGACTCAGGCATGAGGGCGGCTCGGTATGCCGTCAAGCGCAGAAGTCAATCAAAATTCCTTCCTGCCCCCGTTCTCGGCCTTAATACAATGGATCCGCCCGAATTGATGAAGCCGGGCTATGCCACTGAATTGATTAACTGGTGGCCCAACGAAAACGGCCTGACGACTCGCGGCGGTTCCAGCCCGTGGAATGTTGGCTTTAATGGCTGGCCTGTTAAAACCGTCATGCAATGGAACAGTTCTACGCTCTTTGGTGTCGCGGATTCCGATATTTTCTCTCTGTACGACACGCCACAAAATGACCAAGAGGCGCAACTGTCATACACAGGGCTTACGGAAAGCCGCTTGTCTTGGGTGAATTTTAGCAATGACGGCGGCACTTTCTTATGCGTCTGCAATGGCGCGGATGCCCCGATGTATTATGATGGCACGGAATGGACGCAGTGCGCTTTCACTCTTGATGACGACACTTTCGATGCTAATGGTTTTTTTGCTGTAACTTCGCATTTATCGCGCTTGTGGTGGCTTAAAAAGGACTCTCAGAGTGTCTATTACAGCGCAACTAACGCAATACAAGGGGCGGTAACTGAGTTCCCTGTAGGGGCTTATCTCCAACGTGGTGGTTCTCTCGCCTGTTTCGGTGCACTTACTCAGGATGGACTGACAGGCAGTAATGACTTGTTCGTGATTGTGTCCAGCGAAGGCGAAGTTCTTTTGTATAAGGGGACTAATCCCGATGAATCCTCCAGCTGGCAGTTGGTTGGACACGGGCAGATACCTCGTCCTGTCGGTGCGCCTCGGTGTATATGTAAGCTCGGCCCTGATTTGGTTGTGATGACGGAATCGGGGCTTGTGAGCATTAATACCGCTATGAGCAAGGAATATCCCGGTCTTGACGCCACTATCAGCGATAAAATCCGTTCTCACTGGGATAATCACCTTGCAACATATGGTGACGGCGAAGGCTATGACCTTTGCGTTTACCACGGCAGAGATTTGATAATAGTCAATCTTCCCGGGCCTCTCGGCTGTACTCAGCTAATCGTTAATCCTTCTACGAAAGCGTGGGGACAAATACAAGGCTGGGAACAGATCAATTGTATGTGCGAGTATCAAGGCCGTCTCGTGGGCGGCGGCAATACTGCCGTCTTTGTTCTGGACTATCTCTACAAAGATGCGGTGAATGGCACTCTCTGGATTGACGGTACGGGCATCTGGGCGCGTGATGCCGATGACCCTGACGGTTCGGACTGGGCGCGTGATGCAGACGATGAAGATGGCAGCACATGGAACATTTACAACGCCGTTCCTGAACCCGTCCATGCCCGTGTGAAGCATGGATATGTGGCTCTTGGCGGTATGGTCAAAAAGCGTTTTACGCTTGCCAAGCCGTATCTTGTCAGTGCCTCACAACCTGCCGCATGGTTTGACCTTTCAGAAGATTTCTACGAGGGCGATATGCTCTCTGAAATGTTCTCGGAAGAAGATATTGCGGAAGGCGGCGAATGGTACAAAAGTGACTGGAATAGAGACGCATACGACACAAGCGGAGCGAACTGGTTTGTTGGCGAAGGCGCACGGCAGGTGCGGTCTAGGTGGATGCAGGCCAAGGGCTACGGTTACTTCTGCGCTCCCATCATAGCCGTAGATGCCAGCACACAGCACGTTACTTATACGGGGTGCGACGTACAGTATGAGGCCGGAAATACTATATAACGCTGATGCAGAAGTCGCGGCGTGGGTATTCTCGCAACTCCCATACGCATCTCACTGTATTGCAGAACTTCCGAAAGACTGGTATCGTGCATACGGAATAGTTAGACATGGAAAGTTAATTGCCGGGGTTGTGTGGCATGATTTACAAGCTAATCACGGTGATGTCCAAATAAGTATAGTTGGCAGTGGCCCTTGGATAACCAAGGATATAGCAAACATCATAACATCCACTCCGTTTGAACGGTTCGGAGTGGCGCATTGCACGGCTCGCCATGCCGCCAGTAATGAGACAGCAACCGTAGGCATTCAACGATTAGGTTGGGTCTATGAGGGGCGGCAAGCACTGGCTTGGGATGGTAAAGAAGATGCCCTTCTGTTTGGCCTGACTAAAGAGAGGGCGAAACAATGGGCAGTACTGTCGGCTCAATATTCGGCTCCGGTGCGAAAGGCGAAAGCGAAAGCAGCGGTAGCAATTCCTTCCAGAACGATCCCGTAAATAGTTACACTCCTTTTGGATCCGTCACATATAAACAGAATGATGACGGGAGCTGGGATCAGACTGTATCTCTGTCTCCGAATCAACAACGGATGCTGAATCAGCAAGAGACATTCGGCATTAAATCAGGCGATTATGCTACGAATAATGCACGGCTTACTAGCGCCTTAAATCAATACGTCACTCCTTTAGACACATCCGGATTATTTAATCTCTCCGCAAATGGCGATACTCCGCTTGGTACACAACTTGCGGAGTCTTTTGGTTTGCAGACTTCAGGTTTCAATCCCGAAACATATGGACAGGCGTATGATACTCTTTTGACCAATTATACGCAGGGGATGCAGACGGAGAAAGACCGCCAGCAATCCAATTTGGCGCAACAGCTGGCTAATCAGGGCATCCGTCAAGGCTCTACTGCTTACGACAGGGCTTTGAACGATTTTGAATCCACATGGTACGACAATCTCAATAAAGCCCAGCAACAGGCCGCTGCGGACGCATACAAGTATAGCAGTGAAGATGCAAGCCTTAACAATGCGGCTACAACGCAGGCATTGCAGAACGCCATCAGTGCGAATCAGGCGAATCTCGAACAGCAGACGCTGGAGAATACATACCTGTATAAGATACTTGAGGCGCTTATGGGCAATACTTCGGTCACTCTGCCGCAGGGCTACACAGGTGCGCCTCTGTCTGGCACGGGTAGCAGCCAGCAGTCGGGTGAATCGTCAAGTAGTTCTGGTGGTCTGCTTAATAGCATAGGTGGTTTCTTCGGGTTCTAACTATAGGAGTTAATGATATGTTTCCTGCTTTTCTCGGTGGCATGATGGAAGGTCTTTTAGGTTCAGGCGCGGCAAGCGGCGGAATGGCAAATCTCGTCGGACAGGGCGCAAATGCGGCCTCTGGCATCGGCTTATCCAATAGTGCGCCGAACATGGCTACGCTTGTCGGACAGGGCGCAAATGAAGTTAGCAAAATGGGCATGATGCCTAATGCCGGGGGCATGACCACCACGGGGCAGAATCAGCAAAATACCTCCATGCCTATGGTGCAGGCCAATCCGTCAGGCGACCCGCTTATGAGTAAAAACAGTCTCTTGAACGGCATAGGCGGCCCCTTAATGCAGTTCTTCGGCATGGGAGGTCAGTGATGGCTAGTCCTATTGAAGCTATGCTCCGTGGCCTTTCTGGGGGCAAAACTGGTGGCCTTGGCAAGATTAACTACATGAAGGGCGTAGGCGGCCTCAGCGGCGGCGGTGTCCGTGCAAACGCTGGCAGTGCGCCTCAAGTCCGTGCGCCTGGTAGCTCCGATTTGATGGTCAATCCAAATTCCGCGTTGTCGCATGGTGATGCGTTGCTGAAAGGTTGGTGGGAAGAACTGATGCCCACGCCTCAGCAAAAGCAGGCTCGGACAAATAATGAGGCTTTTGTCTCGGCTCTAGTAGGCAATGAAGGGCAGCCGGGGCTTGTCGGCGGCAATATCACGCCCGAAACATTGCAAGCCGCTATGGGCAGGGCAAAAGAAGGCGGTGCTAACGCCGCTGGCATGATAGACATTTTGAATTATGCAATCCCCGCTATGGGCCAGCAACAGCTTTTAGAGCAACAGAGACAGAAGATGGAAAATGAAGCCCTGAAAACGCAGGCTTGGCTGGAAAATATGCGAGTCAGGACTGATAATTCTAGGGCCGCAGGTGCAAGGGCCGCTGCAAAGGGTGGCGGTGGCAAGTCGGAAGACAAAGATTTCTAAAGGGGCGGCATTATGGAAATGATGAATCCTTTACAGGACGCAGTTGCTAACCGCCTCGGCGGCTCTACGGTCTGGCAAGATGCCATGAAGCCGCAACTGCCGGACTTCGGGGCGATTCCTGACATAAGCCAGATTCCAGCTAGTGCGCCTGCTCCTGCTACGCCTAGCCCTGTACCTTCTGATAATCCTGAAATAAAGCGTTTCATGGAAGGCAGGAAGTCAGGGCTATATGACGAAAACGGCTTGCGGAAAGATGGCAAGATGTTCCGTGGCCCTGAAGCCATGCTTTTTGTGGCAGAAAATGGAGGCAAGGAACATGTATTGAAAGATAAAAACCTTTCCGCACAGCTTAATCAAATAACGATTGACGAAAATCGAAGGCTGGGCGGTCTTGAACCTCTACCAAGAAAGAAACAAGAAGTAAATCTTCCCGAAACTCCTGATGAAGAAGCCGCTTTTTTCCGTAATGTGGCATTGACGGGGCTTTTACCAAATGGGCAGAAAGCTCCATCTGAACTCATAACGGCGGCTGTCGCTAGTGCTTTTCCTAATCTTTCAAAGCGGGCTATGGATAGAGAAACCTTTGACCAAAAAGCACAGCAAAGAACACAAGCGGAACAGCAAGCATTACAGAACACAATCCGCTATGCTGAACCTATGCTCGGAAGTATCCGCAACGCAAAGAAGATACTAGAGAGCAAGGGCAATCTAGCGGCTGGCGTTTTTGCAAACAAATTATTCCCGTCTTGGAATCAGTCATATCAAGACTTGAAAGCAAACCTCGATGCCATAGGCGGCTCGTTGCTTGCGGATAGCGTCAAAGCTCTGCGTGAAACCTCGCCTAATGGTACACTAGGCTTGCGTTTGACGGAAAAAGAAATACTGAAAGAGATTCAGCGCATGGGGCCGCAAGCTATGGAGGCATCCCCGGAACAGCTTTTAGAAACGCTGAATCGGCTTGAACAAATGACAACGGATAGCCTTAATTATGCCAAAGGGCGGCTAAATGGCGGCAAAGATAAGGCTCAAGCTCAAAAGCAAGAGCAAGAGCAATCTTCCATGCCTGCACAGCCTGCGTCATCTGCTCCAAAGCGTTTCAAGTTTACAGCAAACGGCGACCTTATAGGGGGCTGATATGCCGATTGAAGTTGAACTCCCTGACGGTAACATTGCCGAATTTCCTGACGACACTAGCCCTGATGTAATCAAGGCAACGCTACGCCGTCAGTTTAATATAGGACAAGAGGCATCTAAACCTATAGAGGCTCCGTCCCTCGCGGTATCTCATAAGCCGCAAGCTATGGAATCCCCTGCTCCGCAAAACGATAGCGGCGCGTTGCGTGGGCTTGGCCTCGGAACAAGAAATGTGCTTGAAGGGCTAGGAGGCGTTATCGATGCCTTTATCAATAAGCCTGCAAACGCCGTCAATGCTTGGCTCGGTGGCGACCCTAACTATTTCAAGAATCCGGGCGCGGGAATTGCGGATACTCTCGGCTTGCCTAAACCTGAAAACAGAAGCGAAAGACTGCAATCCGACATAGCACAGGGCGCGGCTAGTATGCTCCCGACTCTTGGGCTAGGGCTATCGGCTAAAGCGGCTCAATATGCGCCTCAAATTGCCAAGTTTTTCGGGGCCATGCCTATAGCGCAGATATTTTCGGGCGCGTCTGGCGGTGCGGCAAGCGGTGCGGCTCGTGAAGCAGGTGCTGGCCCTGTAGGGCAAACGGCGGCGGCTCTTGTTGGCGGTGGTTTGCCTATTGCGGCGGTTCCTGCTGGTCGTGCGGCTACTAATTCCGTAAAAAATATAGTCGGGATGCTGGATAGGCTTACCGAAGGCGGTCAACGAAGTGCCGCAGGCGATGCACTCCGTTATTTTTCACGCAATCCCCAAAAAGTCGAAGAAAGCCTTACTAATGGCGTTCAAACGCTTGTCGATGGAAGTGAACCTACTCTTGCGCAGGCTACGGGCGATAGTGGCCTTTCAATCCTTGAAAAAGGCTTGCGGAATACAAACGCGGCGGGGCTTGGCGGTGACATAACGGAACGCTATGCACAGCAAGCGCAGGCTCGGCGTGATGCCCTGAATTCCGTATTAAATGCCGCAAAACAACGAATTGATGATTCTATAGCAGGGGCAGGGACAGAACTGGAAAAAGTCGCGCCGGGTTATCAGCGTGATACGCAATCTATCGGCGCGGATATGCGTCAAGCCTATGATGAAGGCTATCAGGAGGCTCGTGCGGGTACGCGAGAGGCTTACAATGCCATTGACCCTGAAAATACATCTAGTTTTGACTTGCGGCCCTTGCGTGATTCTTTCGCTGAAACATTAAACGACCCGTTTGAACAAATCCCCAGTGATATTACAAAAATTACTAGGGGAATCGATAAATATATTAAAAACGGGCAAAATGCCACTTATCAGAATCTGCAAACAATACGGAAAAATCTTTCCTCTTTGGAAAATAAGGCGGCTGAAAGCAAGGATGACAACCTCAAGCGCATAGCAGGCGCGTTGAAAGATAAGGTTGACAATTACCTTGAAAACACTTCGTCTAATCCTGAATTGATGGGCGGTGCCCCTGTCGCTCAACCAGGCACACAGGCTTACAAAGATGCGAATGCAGTAGCTCGGCAAGCTGTAGATACAAACTCTTGGTATAATGATTTGGCATTTTTGGTACAGCATGGCCTTAACCGTGAAGCCGTTGAAAGGCTTGGCGGTCGGGCTATGGTGGAAGAATTTAACAGATTGCAGCCGGGCCTTGTTCGTAGAAATGGTACGCTCAAACCTGATACTGTTTCGGGAGATTTGGATTCTTTCAACGCTCTTACGGCTGAAACTGGCGGCGGTACTTACTTTGCCAATGGTGATGACTTCCTGAATGAAGTTCTTTTGCGCCTCGGTTCGCCTTTAGGTAAGAAACGCAGTGCGCAAGCTGCTATCCGCGAAAATACATTACAGCAAAATACTCGCCCGCATACTGGATTCACGCCTGAACAAGCTAGGGCTTTTCAGATTGCCAAAGAAACGCGCCGTAAGCAGGGCGAATTTTATGAACAAGGCGCAAATAAGCCCTTGTCGCGTCGTGGTGAAAAGCAGGGGGGCGTTGCCATAGATGATAGTGCAATTCCCGGCAATTACTTTACGCCTGCGGGTATAGAATCTTTTATGAAAAGCATGGGGCAGAGTGAAACCGCCCGTCGTGCTTTGGCTGATTACATCGTAAAACAGGCTTTTGAAAAAGGCTCTACAAACGGCGTTATTGACCCGCGCAAGCTGTCGGGCTGGATGCAACGCAATCAAGGCGCATTAAACGAATTGACGGCTCCGGGGCGATTCCCCTTTGATATGCCGGAGATTCAATCAGCCCTTGAAAATACTCTTTCAGCACAGCAAGCAAACAGGACGCAACGGGCGGCCTTGAACTCGATTGCTCGCCAAGATGCGGCGGGTGATTGGAAACTGTTACAGTCGCAAGGTCGCTATCCTGATTCCACCGTCTTGAATTTGAGTGATGCGGATAGGGCTACGCTTAACGCGGTGCGTGATGACGCTCAAAGGGCTTATGAAGCTGCAAGCCGCGCAAATGTGGCAGGTTCTCCGACTGCACAGCTACAACGCATAGAAAAGGAAATGGACAGGGCTTTGCAGGGTATTCCCTTCCTGCGTGGAAATAAGGGAATACTAGGGGCTGTCGTTAAAATGCTCAATGCTCTTTCCGGCAATGCTAATGAGGATATCATGCGGCTTTTGAACAGGGCTACGCTTGACCCCGCTTTTGCTCTCAAGCTCATGCGTGGGGCTAATACGGCAAGCAAAAATCCCCTCAAGAGATTTGTTGCTAAACCTAGCACGACTGCATGGAATACGCTTAAAGCAACGGGTGGGCCGCAAACTATTAACGCAATACGGTCTATTATGGCAGGGCTGAACGGTGCTAATCAATAGGGAAAGGCGGTGTATGCCCTGTGATTCTTTCTAGCTCTTGTATGCGGAGGCGCAACATCTTTATTTGGCCTTCAAGTCGCCATCTTTCCCTTTGTTCGTTTTCGGCTGTGATTTCGCCTATAGAACAAGCAAAAAAGAAAAGAAAGACTGTCCATGCGACTACATCAAATAGGGCTAAGATAAGCGTTGCCACCGTAGCAAAGTATGTAAGAACTCTCATTTTTCCCTCCATCCTCAAGGTTTGAAACAGGTAATGCCCTTGTATAGTGGAAGATAAACACATATAATACCGCAACAAACGGAGGTTATTTATGCCGATTAGTCAGAACACCTACACAGTGCCGAACAATTTTGTTCAGCAGTATGATTTGGGGCAGAAGAAAATCCGCGCTGATTTGGTAGACGAGAACTTTACCGACGCGGCGGGGGCGATAAACACGCTGCTGACGGATGATGCAAACACCGTGCATCTGACGGGCGCGGAGACGATTAGCGGGAACAAGACATTCAGCGGTGACAATACTTTTAGCGGTGACAATACTTTTAGCGGTGACAATACTTTTAGCGGTGACAATACTTTTAGCGGTGACATCTTATTCAGCGGTCAGGTGACAGGCGTTGAGAAATATGAGCTCTGCGAGGTTTACTATTTCCTGAATCCCGCCCTACGTCCCGGCTTCGTTGAAGCTGCGGGAGGACTCATTGCGAATGCCGCCACTTTATACCCTGCGGCCTTTGCCTATCTTCAGACGACAGAAGGCTCGGCTCTCTGCGTGACCGAGGCCACATGGCAGAGCATGAGCACGGCCACCTACTACACCGACGCCAGCGGCAACACCGAGGGGTGGAACGGCGTGGGCGGCGTGCCCAAGTTCGTGCTGGACACCAACGCTGGAACCATCCGCGTGCCCGACCTGCGTGGTATGTACGCCGAGGCGGCAGGGCTTGACTCCCTTGCCGTAGGGGGTGTGCATTGCGATAAGGTGAGGAATATCACAGGAACTGTAGGAACAAGGGTAATGGCAAATGGCCTTCCTTCTGGAGGAGGCGGAGCAATTTATATTGAGAGCAATTCTTCCCTTGCTATGAGAGGGTCTTCGAGCCAAACCATGATAGAAATAGCGATTGATGCTTCTCGAATAGTTCCTACTGGCAGCCAAGCAAAACCCCGTGCTTTTGGAACTCTGGCTTGCGTGTACTTAGGCTCCTAGATAGACACATGCAAGAGAATCATAGGCGCGAGGGACAGTATAGTTTCCTGTAGGAGTAACGTTACTTGCATGGATTTCAAACATATAATTTCTTGTAACAGCCTGAGTCCAAGAGGGGTTATTTGTTCCCATCTTTTTATTGACAATACCAGTTACGTCCACGTTTACATGATAATATAGCTCTCCATCAAGATTTCTATTTTAAGAAGGAGATAACCATGATTGCTTATCAGTGTTACGCGACCGGCGAGTATGCCGGACCGATGGAAGTTTTCAGCAATCTTCTGCCGAACGGCGCGACGTGGGATGAGCCGCCGGCCGCAGTCGAGGGTTTTGCCCGTTTCTACAAAAACGGCAAATGGGAGCAGGTGGAGGACCACCGCAAGGAAGAGGGCTACGTGAACGGCGAAAAGACCGTCATTCGCGAAGCGGGGCCGCTCCCCGAAGGTTGGAGTACGGAACCGCCCTCTCCAACCACCGAAGAACTGGCTGGACAACGCAAGCAGGAAATCCTTACGGAACTTGATCGCATCGACCGCGCATCGGCCCGCTCTCTACGGGCCATCCTTACGGCACAGTCGGCGGGGAAAGAACCTGACAGTGCTGATGTGGAAATACTTATGGAGCATGAAACCGATGCTAAAAAACTCCGTGCGGAACTGGCAGGGCTAAATGCCTAGCATATCCCATAAGCGCATAACGTCCCCCTCAGAACTTGTGGGGGACGGCTTGCATTTTGCTGACGGACTGACGTATCTGGTTGAGGATTGCATTATAGATTTTAGCAATCTTTCCCTTGATGCTCAGGATGAAGCCGTAGGCGTTACTTGGGGTTCCTCTGCCGTCTTTAAGCGTTGCGTTATTCGATGCGCGGGAAAGCTAATACTCTGTGGCTCTGGCGATGATGACAAGGTGCCTATTGAGGCAGGCAAGCGCGTATCCTTCTACGATTGCGTCCTGGAAGATTTTGGCAGGCGCGGCCCAGAAGTTCAAGATGGGATGCTTGTCGATATGCATAACTGCTTGATAAAAAATTGGGGCGACCCTGATAGGTTCTCAGTGCGTAATTTTGGCTCTTGGGCGCATCGTGGGGGCCGTATTGATGCTTATGGGTGTATCTTCTGGCAAGACTCATTTTTGCGTCCTATAGGGCAATTCTGGGCCGATTTAATAGATCACATTGGGCAGGCGTGGAATGACGAGGGCATCAAGGGGCTTTTTCGCCCTTCGACCTATATGCCCGGCGTCTGTAAAGGACTGCTCGCAACGGACGGCGGCGAGGCTTATGCTTGGCAGTGCTACCGGAATCACTGGTGGATTATGCTACCGTTCAGACATACCACTGCCATGATGGACAAGACTGATGCCAAGTGCATGGTGGCGTATCTGCAACGAATGGCGGCTGAACTTGACGCTGAACTGCCCCGTTAAAATTAGGCCATCGACTAATTTTAGTCTGTAGCCTAAATGTTTCTAAATCTAGCCCTCAAAATATTTTGTTAAGCTCTCAACCGCATCTTTAAGGGTGCGGTTTTTTATGTACTTGTAATTGGCTGGGTCTGAAAAGCGTTTGGCCCACAAGCGCAGGTATTCTTCAAGTTTTGGCCTGATACCGGGAACAAATATTTTCCCGTATGTATGATGCGCCCACAAAAAGAACTGTTCCGTAGGCTTATAGAAAAAGCAACCGTTAGATTGTCCTGTCGGCAACGGATTGCAAGTTCCGTCAATCATGCGCCATTTATAGCCGCGTAGTTTGTTAATAATCAGTTGTGCGGGCATCATGCTTGAAGGACTACGCAAAAGAATCGTAACATCTGCATCAGGCCGTGCAAAGGCCAGCATATGAGCCATTGTTCCCATTGTGGTGGCTATATGACTTGCGCCTGCAATCATTCTAATTTGAGCATCAATCGGGTATTGTTCCGGGGCTATGACTTGATAACAGTCATGGCTGAAAAATTGCTCGTAAAATTCTTCTCCCACGCCGTCTTTTGCGGGCCATTGAGTGCGTGTCAGGTAAATACGCGCAAGGTTACTCGGCTTACCAGCTTTCTGTTTCAGAAAGTCGAACCATTCCAGCCATATCGGGTTGCCCCCTTCGCCCGTATGGAATACTTCATCGGGGACAATGACTTCCGAGAACTGCGTTGGGCTTTTCAATATCTCATAGCGCATCCTTGCCAATTGAAAGAACTTTTCGGCATGGGTGCTGGATGCCCCCGGCTGTAAGACGAATACGCGTTTCAATCCGTCATCATGGTGTCGGGCGTAGTGCCACAAGCGCGTCATTCCGTCCAAAATCTCATGCCCGAAATGCCCGAAAATCACGCCTCCGAACACGACTTTTTCCTGCCGTACATCAAGCCCTACGGCGGTGTATTCCTTCTTGCAGGCCAAATTATACAGGGGGGCGCGTGAATTGCGCTCCAAGCCTGCCACAAACGCGAAGTCGGGGCCGCATACGCCTCCCATGTAGCAATTAAGGTCAGGCGAACAGTCATCTCGCTTTTGGAGGGGAAGAAGGATGCCCCGCTTGACAGTGCGGACTTTCGGGTCGGGCAAGGTTCTTAGGCTGTCAAGTGTGGCTTTACATTGTTTGGCGTATTCGGAATAGAAAAGGGTCATTTTTCCCCCTGTATCACTAGGGCAAGGTGATACAACTGCTTATAATTTATTGGAATAATTGACGCTCAACGGGGTCTCCCATTTCCCGCGCCGTTTCACCTATGATACATCATAACCAGTTGAAAACAAAGGGGTTAAGCTCTCGCCCCCCCCAGTTTTGTATCACTTTGTATCACCTTACCCCCATATTTCCTTAAAAATCCTCTGAACCATTGATCTAAAGGGATTTCTTTCGGCTCGGATGGATAGGTATACTCTTTCCATACTGTGTCTGGGTTCTCAACTGTTTCCCCCCAAGGAAGATTTTGTGAAGTTTCCCAGACAAAACAGGTGTCATGCCATTTCGCATAATAACAATTGTCTATTCGTTTTCCTAACCAATAATCATCTAACGACTCAACATAATAGAATTTTATATCATCAGGCATATTATTTTTCCTCAATTTCTGGCATCAAAGCGGCTGCACGAGCCTGTGCGCCTGCCGTGACATGAGCATATGTTGCGCCTGTCGTGGCGACATTTGTGTGACCAAGCTGGGCGGCGACGGCTGCAAGGTCTGCGCCTGCCCCCAGCATTACGGTGGCGGCAAGGTGTCTGATATCATACGGCCGCATACTTATTCCAGCCTGACGGCAAGCGGAACGCCATGCGCCGTCATACGACCGCACTTGATGCCCATTTCTGTGACATACCCAGATGATGCCTTGCGCGTTGTCAATGGCGTAGCGTTGCCTTGCTTCTTCCATGTATGCGGGTGCGGGGACAACGGTTTTCATGAGGCCACTTTTGCCCTGCCTAACAATAACTAGCCCGCGTTGCCAGATAAAGGCATCCCATTGCAGGCTGAAAAGCTCCACCATGCCGAACCGGAGTGCTAGGGCATACGCCGTCTTGCTTGCCCATTGGAGATATGGCGGGAGGCAGGCGTAAATCCGGCGAAAAGTGTCAAGGCTAACATTGACAATGTGCTTTTGAACCTTCAGCGGCTTAAAGTCTCGCCAAGGATTCAGGGCAATCAGTTCCTGATCTACGCCCCACGCGAGGATGGCCTTTAGGTATGCCGTGCGCGTATTGATTGTCTTGTTAGATACGCCTCGCGCTCTAAAATTCTCCCGCAATGCCTCAAGATCGCGTCTTGTGAGAATGTCTGCATACTTATCCCGCAGAAACTCCCCGTCACCGTCAATATGGCGTCCGTCTGGCGTTTCATGGCCTGCAAGGCATCTTACGATATGGCCCTTTGTGTGAGGATGATAGTCAGGACGGGAACGGAAAAAACAGGCGGTCAACTCACCCAGCGTCAAGCGGTCGTTCTGCGCTTGCTCTTGCAGGCGTTCTGCTTCAAAGGATTGCGCCTCTTCCTGTGTGCGAAAATAACGCCTCTTTTCGCGTCCATCTTCCCTCCACTTGGAAAACCACATATTGCGCGGCTTGAAGTAATGGACGCTCATAATATGCCCCTATGCGCCGCAAGCCCTTCTAAAGAGGTCGCGGGAGAGTGTTTTCTTTGGTGGCTTTCTAGTGCCCTTGTCTTGCTCAATGCCTGCTAATTCAGCAATACGGCGGTCAATGGCGGCTAGTCGTTCAAGCAGCTTGTTCCGCTCCGGCATGATGCGCCGGATTTCTTCTTTAAGCTCGTTTTCTGACATGGCGTCCTCACAATTCATAGCTGTATTGCGGGTGCGGATAACGGCTTTTTAACTCCCTCAACTCTGCAATCAGCTCAAGGATAGCGGCAGGATTCGCGGCGGCGATGTAGGCGGCTGTGGGCCAGTCGTGTTCAGTTCCCATTTTTCCACACCACGCGATAATTTGACCGTTGCTGGAATAAGGCTTGTTTTTAAAGCTGCGAATGATGTGATGTTCCTCTCCATGATAAGCTTCCCACGGCCCCGGCGTTGCGGCCTTGGCGGCGGCTTCAAGGGCATCAAGTTCGGTGTCAGTCATATGTTATCCGGCCCTCCAGATATTTGATCTGCTATTTCTCCAAAAAGCATGGCAAAGCCTTCAAAAAAATATGAGGAAAATTGTAATAATATATATACAATCCAAAATGGGATGCTCAAAATCAGACGGATGGTTTTCATTTTAAGAACGCTCCGTTAGACATCTTTTTTGAACTTTTTTTATAGCGATGGACATGCCATATTTTTTAATCCATACACCTTTTTTGCATTTGTAGCAGGAACACATTTTATTGAAACAGAACGAATAAGTTGCTCTTGGTGTAAAGAAAAAAGTTTATTCATCCTTTGCTCACGCGCATCCGCGACCTGTTGGCATCCGGCCAGTGTCTTGACGGGGCGGTATTCCTCAAGGTGCGTCGCGTCCTGCGTTGCCCGTATCTGGCGACCGTCTGCAAGGGTAAAAAAGAATACGAGAATATATGAAGTCATTTGAACTCCGTTAAAAGAGCGTAAAAAAGGCCGCTCCCTGTTTGCCTGCAAGGAAACGGCCTTCGACTTGACCGTGTACTCTACATCACGGAAAAGTCTGCCACAAGAAAAGTGTATATTATTTTTCAGCGTTGTCAATCATGCCCGTATTTTATCCCACACTTTACAGGCTTGTTCTTCCGCTTCTGGAAACAAAGGATATAGGTAATTAAGACAAAGCGTGTCCGTAGTGTCGCTCAAATATCGCCAGTTTTTGTTTGAGTAGTCAGGGCAACAACAATATACATCAATAATAAGATGCCCCGCTACGCCTGCCAACACAACCCACTGCTCGGCAGCCGCCTCTTGATTAACGGCTTTCCCGGTATCGAAGAACGGCGCTAACATTTTAAGGCGTCGTTTTGTTACATCCCACATTGCCTGTGGCATCCTGACTGCTGGTAAGTTCCGGGTGCATTCCCAATGCCATTTGAGGCACTTCGTAAGCTGATGATTAAAAGGTTTTGACGGAATAGCCGCCTTGTGAAAGCGGTCGAATATCCTAACGGCCGCATTTAGGGCTAATTCTGCCCTGCACCGCTGGACTGCTGGGTTTGTCCACATTTCTTTACCTTCTTTTTGTACGGCTTTTTTAAGATTAGTTGCTGCGACCCTAAAAAGTATAATGGTTTCCCGCTTTCCAGATATGTAAGAATCTCTATTTTTAAGGCTCGTGCAAAAGAGTCGATTTCTTCACGGGTAACATATCCTCCACGATAGATTTGCCACATAGCATTTGCGACTATTGTTTTCCATGCTGGAAAGGGAGATTCTTTCATATTTTTCTCTTGCCGTTTTTATCTAGCTTTGGGATTGGAGGAAACTTTCTAACATTACCCCTTGGCGAATTCATCTTTATCTTGAAGCAGGCATTTTCTGGGTACCACCCTTTGCCTATGTCAATTCTGGACAAAATAAGCCCCTGTCTGTATCCGTGCGTTCTTGCCCATGAAGCGAATGTAAAATAATCCTGCCATTCATCGCAAACGGGTATGGGTGCGCTTTTCCTGCGACCGTTGCGGCAACGGATGTGTCGCCATGCACGATAAAGGGGCGTGTCCGGGCATGATTCTCCGTGCTTCAAGTTTGACGCCCGCTTTCTTTGCGCCGTCATACAACCGCAATTTGTTGACTTGTTATGTCGGAGATTACGGCTTGATACTTCCCTTTCTGTTCCACAATCACATCGGCATATCCATACGGCTTCGTGGCGTGTCTTTTCAGCCTGTCTTAATACTGTCCATGCGCCGTATCTCTGGCCCGTCAGGTCAATGAACTTTCCCATTATTACCCCTTTATACAGGACGCCCCCCGGCACTTACCCATGCCAGGGGGCAGTCTGGAGGATGATGACAACCGCCGTTCTCTCTCGCCCCGTGGAAAGGAGCACCACGGTTCCGGCACGGCGTCCGCCGCAAATTTCTATCTGATTTGCAGACTATCCGTTTGTTCAAGCCTGCAACCTGGAATCACGACCCCACCCTTCAACGCTTCACGGATAACGACCTTATCAGGCTCCCGCTTTTCTGGGATAATCCGCATATACAGATCATCCAGCTGGGCATCATCGTCAACGACTACATGAGGGATATGCCTGACGCTCAATGTGTAGGCGTTGCCCTTGATTTTAGAGACGCCATGCTCTTGCATGATTGAGAGATAACGATTCTTGAGATAGCCGATTCTTTCTTCGGCTGTCTTTGCCTTTTGTGCCAGTCTTTTTGATTCTTCCTTAAAGTAAAGACTCCGCGCCGTTTCCTCCCGGATGAAGGCGGCGAAAGAGTCTATCTTATCGCTTTCCTGCCCTGCAAGTTCGTTCAGATAGGCGTCCATCTCTTTCTGCTGTTCCGGCGTTAATTCGTCGGCTATGTCAAGCATTGCGGATATTTCAGTCTGTATGGCTTCAAAGCTAATTGACATTTTTTCCTCCTAAAAATTCATGCGCTTTATCTAACATGTAGCCAGTCTCATATTCACCATTGGTAGCAAAAGCCACAAGCGTAAAGCCGTGTCTCTGCAAGAGCGAATCCCTGAAATATCCAGATAGCTCTTTCCGCAGACTGTTTATTGTGAAAGCCGTATGATGTGCCATATAGAGATTGCCTTGCGCCAATGAAGGGCGATGCCCATACATAATGTCAAGCGGCGTTATTGGCCCTGCACTGCTTTGATA
>Ga0310690_10002356_pt1 | contig 30956 bp, 32 predicted proteins | sample AusTroGonzalo_MG_2_FD_207661 | JGI IMG/M metagenome (GOLD analysis project Ga0310690, IMG submission 207661) | Bovine rumen microbial communities from tropical cattle in Woodstock, Queensland, Australia - Gonzalo_04 (v2) (version 2) | ecosystem: Host-associated > Mammals > Digestive system >...
CAACCACATAAGGAGTGATGATATGAAATGTAAATACTGTGACGGAACAGGCACAAGTAATTGGTGCGTAAACGGAACTTTTAAACCTTGTGAATATTGCAACGGGAAAGGCGAAGTTGAAAACTTATGTGATACTTGCGGTACAATTTGTCCGTTTGATGACGAACATAGCGAATGTGAATTTTATACGCCGCAGACCAACGAAGAATGGTTGAAAAGCACAAAAGATACAAACCAATTTGCTTGCGAAATGTGTGAGTTATTTGAAATACTTTGTACCGATTGCAAATTTTACGATAAATCAATGCGTATCGGTGGATGCACATTACCAAGTTGGCTGAAAGAGGTACATAACGATGGGTAAATATATGTGTGACGATTGCGACTTGCAAAGAAAGTGTGTGTTCTACGAAGATGGGTATTACATAAAAGATTGTAAAGATTTTAAGCCAATGACCAACGAGGAGTTTATCCGTACTTGCACAACGGAACAGTTGGCAGAAGAACTACTTGACCATTTTATGTGGGGTGTGACAGTTAACGCAGAAGAATGTTTTACGAAAGAATATATAAGCAGGATTAAAAAACACATTATGGAGTGGTTAAAGGAGATACACGAATGAAATGTCCAAAGTGTAACGGCAGAGGTAAAACCACTGAATACGATGGTTTACGGAAGTTTTGGTGTGACTATAAGTGCGAAATGTGTAATGGCACAGGCGAAGTGGATATGACCAACGAAGAATGGTTGCGTTCCTGCGATACGGAACAGTTGGCAGAGTTCCTGCACAAAACCACAATAGCTTGTTTCGTTTGCGGAATGGACGGACTGGACGAAAAACGCTGTCCTTTTGGTTTGGAGTGTGCAGGCCCGAAAGATATTCTTAAGTGGTTAAAACAAAAACATAACGAGTAGGTGACAGGAGATAAGCATGACGGACAACGTGGAAGAACTGAAAAATGAAATCATTTTACTGAGGATCAGGATCGCGGAACTGGAGAAGGAGAACAGCGAACTCCGGGAACGGGAAAACGCGGCGATCATTGCCAACGCTATGAAGGAACGCATTAACGGGATCCGGGACAGTTAGGTGGTGATGGGATGGATGAGACGCAGAAAATAAAGGAAATGCTTAAAAAGGAACTGACGCGCTGGAACAGCACAAAGTTAAGCTATGCGCTGCGATACTGTGAGGAACGGGCCAACGAGACTGCCAACGTGTACTGGATGGATCTGGAGAGGACGATCCGGGCGGAGTTAGATGCCCGGGAAGGGAAGGTGTAAAAATGAAACTTTACCTGGTGACCGTAGAGAGACTGATGTATAACAACAAAGTATACCATACGGACAAACTGACGATCCAGGCGCACTGTTCGGAAGAGGCGCAGGCCATCGTGCATAACCATTTTGAACTGCATTTTGAACCACATTTCCGGATAATGGAGGTGAAGGAGGTTGAAAGTGAACGTTGACGCGCTGCTGGTGGCCGGCATGCTGGTAGGGTTCTGGTGCATGGTTGCGTTCGTGGTAAGGTGGTGGTGGTAGCATGGCAGTCCTGACGAAGCAGCAGTTTGCGTTCCTGGATAAACTATTCTTTGACGCCCCGGCGCTGCAGCAGGCCGTCGATGAGTTAAGGATCCTCAGGAAGGCTGACGCCCAGGACTCCCCGGACCCAACTGCCCGGGAGGCCGTCGCCGGACTGGAAGAGGTCCCTGCAGCCATGACGTACGACCGGCCCGAAGCCTGGCTCCGGGTCGTGGACGCTACCTGGAAACACTACCATGGGACCCTGGTGGGGGATACCATGTGCCGGAGGTACAAGTTGCGGGAGTGGTGGGGGTTTACTGTAGTCGAAATGCACATAGCTGAAAACACCTATTTCCGCTGGCGCCGGGAGTTTATCCTCAGCGCTGCGCTGATAGCGGCCAGGGAGGGACTCATATAAAAAGGCACCGGCCATGTCGGTCGGTGCCTCTGTTTATTTTTTTGTATCTATGCCCAGTTTCGTGGTTATGTATGCGTTCAGACTCATGCCGGCCTCCCTGGCCGCCTTGTCCAGTTCCGCCTTCTGCCCCTTCAGGACCCGGAACGTGACCTTTTCGTACGTCTTAGCGTCGTACTTGTGGACTGCCCGCTGCAGGGCTTTTGACGTCGCCATGGTTACGCCTCCGTTTCATATACGCCGTCCATGTACACGTCGTACGGGTCGTCCCAGTCGCAGGGATCCGCCGCGCTTTCCGGGTCGTAGTCCGCGTTGACCTTCCAGATTACCAGGTACCGGGGGCAGTTCCCCAGGACGTCGATGTCGTCGCCCAGCAGGACTGCAGTTGCGTCGTAACTGTCGATAGGTTCGCCGGCTGCAGTGTAGTGTTCGCCGCGTTCCGCGTCATGCAGCAGGATATAGGTTTCGCCGTCGTACTCTACGGTTCCGGCCGGGTTCTTTACGGTTTCCATGGTGACCACCGGGAAGTCTTCGTTGAATTCGTCCAACCGGTAATCCCCGGAGCAGTAACGCTGCCACAGTGCGTTCAGATCCTCTTCGCTGGGATCGTCGCCCAGTTCTGTCCGGACCAGGTACTCAATATACTTGTGTTCCCGCCTGTAGCTGCCGGTGGTGGTTTCGTTTTCGGCGCTGCGGCCGATGAAGTTGTTGCAGATTTCGCTGATGTTTAACATTTTTTACGCCTCCTTAAAATATCCCTTTGTTATTATATCATGGGGCCGGCTATAACGCCAGCCCCGGTTTTGTTTACGCCTTCCCTGGGTTCTTCCATTTGGTTTCCATTTCCACTTCCCGGTCTATGAAGTACCGGGTGAGGACGTCTTCTTCCTCAAAGGTAATCTTGCCGAGTTGTTCCAGTATTTCCAACTTGCCCCAGAGGTATCCGCGCAGGCGTTCGTGTACGTCTTTCTTCCCTTCGTGTTCAGCCTTTGCCGCTTCGTAGTTGTCGTCTAACAGTCCCAAGTGGATCATGGTCCCTAACGTACCCAGGATCTTTTCTGCCTGTGCCTTTTCTGCTGCTGTGATGAATTCGTACATGTTATTCCCTCCTGTTAATTTATGGGGCCGGGCGCTGCCGGCCCCTGTGTTATTTAATGTATCCCTCAATGTCTTTCATGATCGGGTCCACGATTTTTACGATTGCCCACTGCTGTTCGTGTCGTGTCTTTTCCGGGATGCGTACCAGGTATGCTACCTTGTAGTCTTTGCTGAACCCGTAAGACTTTCTTGCTTCCCGGTTGGCCCAGGCTATAAACCGTTCAACGTCGCGCCGGAACACCCGGGTCGTTTCGTACGCTGAGGCCTTGCCGATTGCGAAGGTGTAGAACCCTTCGCGAACACCTTTCATGTACCAAGGCATTTCCCACTGGGACCGTGCCAGGATGCATTCTACGTATTTAGGCATGCTGTTTAACATTTTGTTCCCTCCTTATCTGTCATACACCGTGCAGGTACACCATCTTGTGTTAATGTGTGTTCTGCAGCCGATCTTCGTTACCATTTCCTCTACGTTCATGTCCGCGTCGCTTAATCCCAGGATGATGCTTCCGTTTAACAACAACCACAGGACCTTCCGTGCTTCTTGGTATCTGTTCTGCTGCACCAGTTCCCGGTGTAACATCTTCAGCTTGAGTCTCTTCGTCATGTTGTTTTGCCTCCTTGCTGTTTTTTGTTTTTTCTGGGGTCACTTAGATTATAACGCCAGCGTTATATTTCTGTCAAGCACTTTTTTAAAAAATTTTTTAGGGACTCCGGAAACCCCATGGTTATGCGGGTTTTAAAAATTGTGTGGGTAAGTAACTCATTGCGATAACACAAAACATTACCCCCGTGGTACTATGTCAGTACAAGGACTGGCCCTGTACGCCGGTCCTTTTTAATTTGGACGCGAACGCCGCCACCCCATCGCGGCCTTGGCCTCCTGGCTGCGGGCGGCGTCGTCCTACCGGAGAGGTGGTGATCAGGATGACGGAAAAACAGAAACGGTTTGTGGATTATTTCGTGGAAACCGGCAACGCAACCGAAGCGGCGCGCCGGGCAGGCTATAAAAAACCACACGTGCAAGGGTCGCAAACCTTAGAAAATGTTAGTGTGAAAAAAGCTGTTCGCGATCGCATGGCCCAGCTTGAGTCAGACCGTATTGCCAGCGCTGAGGAAGTCCTGTCATACCTGACTGCTGCCATGCGTGGGGAGATCGATGAGGAAGTTGTTGTTGTGGAAGGGTCCGGCCAGGGAACCAGTGAGGCCCGCGTAACGCGGAAACAGTTATCCGCAAAGGACCGTAATAAGGCCGCGGAACTGCTGGCAAAACGCTATGGACTGCTCCTGGATAAAAAGGAGTTGACCGGTGCCGGCGGGACGCCGCTGCAGGTCCGCTGGATGAATTCACCGGACGAGAAGGTGGCCCCATGACAGAGGCAGTCATACCGTATTACCCCAGGCAGATCTGGCGGGATGAGATCCACCCGGCGCTGGAAAAGAAAAAGCGTGCTGTGCTGGTTTGTCACCGGCGCTTCGGAAAGACGATCGGCTGCGTTAACGAACTGATACGGAAGGCGCTGCAGAACGTCAAGCTAATGCCGAAATACGCGTACGTCGCCCCGTTTCGGAACCAGGCTAAGAGAATCGCGTGGGAGTGGTTGAAATACTACACCAGCACGCTGCCGGGGCGCAGCATTAACGAGTCGGACCTGTACGTGGAACTGCCCACCATGCACCCGGGCAGTCCGGGCGCCAGGATACAGATCGTCGGCGCGGACTATCCGGATAACCTGCGTGGTGACTACCTGGACGGCGTGGTCCTGGACGAGTTCGCGCAGATAAAAAAGGAACTGTACGGTGAGATCATTGTCCCCATGCTGGCGGACCGGGACGGTTTCAGCTATATCGTGGGGACGCCGAAGGGGCAGAACCATTTCTATGAAAAGTATTTGCAGGCGCTGAAGGATCCGGACGAGTGGTACTCCTGCCTGTACCGGGTAGACGAGACGGGGATCCTGCCACCGGAAAAGGTGGAGGAAATGAAAAAGGAAATGACCCCGGACCAGATCCGCCAGGAACTGCTGTGTGATTTCGCGGCCAGCGCCAGCAACGTGGTAATACCCATTGACCTGGTGACCGAGTCGGTTGCGCGGCATATCACGCCGGACGCAGTGCAGGGACTGCCCGGCATACTTGCTGTGGACGTGGCGCGCTTCGGGGATGATACCAGCGTGCTGACGTACCGGCAGGGCCTCTGGATGGATAAACCGAAACGTGTGCAGAAATTAAACACCATGGAACTGGCCAGCTACGTGGCGGCGGAATACTGGCAGCGGAAACCGGACGCGCTGGTTATCGACGGCGGCGCCATGGGTCCGGGAGTTATCGACCGGCTCCGGCAAATGGGGATAAATGCAATGGAAGTAAACTTCCAGCAGCGGGCGCTGGATCCGCAGAGATATGCGAATGTCCGGGCGGAAATGTATTTTAAAATGCTGGAGTGGATGCAGCAGGGAGGCGCGCTTCCGGACGACCCGGACCTGAAGGCGGAACTGACTGTGACGGAATACCGGTTCACGTCGAACGGGCGCATTATCCTACAGCCAAAAGAAGAGATCAAGGAACTGACCGGGCGCAGTCCTGACGCTGCAGACAGTGCGGCGCTGACGTTCGCAGTTCCGATACATAAACACCTGGAAGGCAGCCGCAAGACTGTGACCAGGGCCAACACAGAGTACAAGATATTTTGAGAGGAGTAACACCATGTGCATTAACACCAGTAAACCCAAGAAAGTGGTAGTTGAAAAACCGGTCGAAAAAGTTGTTGAAAAGGTAACGGATCCGTCCCCGACCGTGGTGACGCCGACCGACACCGGCAGCGCAGATGAAAGGGTAGCGGCGGAAAACGAAAGGCAGCGCCGGAAACGTGGGTATGCTTCAACACGTGTGGCCGCTGATCGCAGCGTGCTGACCGACACAGCACAGTCCGGGACCCGGCAGACTCTGGGGTGATAGCTATGGATACGTTGCTGGCAGCGCCGGCTGGCCAGATGCTGCCGGCGGACGCAGAGGTAAAAAAAGATTTCTGGCCCGAAAAGCGGAAGGTCCTGCAGAGGATCAACCAGTTGAAGCAGGAAAGGTTGCGCTGGGAGGACCAGTGGATCGACATACGGAACTATGAACTTCCCTGGGTCGGGGATTTCAAGCGCCAGGGAGATGACTCTTACCCGGGCAGGCGAAGGGACCTGCACATAGCGCAAGGGTGCGCGTGGGCGTCGGCGCAGATCTTCGCGGCCGGCATTATGTCCGGACTGACGCCGCCCAGCCGGCAGTGGTTTAAGTTTGAGTTCAGCAACAGCGCGATGAACGAGGACGTACGGGCCGGGCAGGTGCTGGACGTGAGGCAGGACATAATGCAGTCTATCCTGGCCTCCAGCAATTTTTATAACGCAATTCATAGTTCATACTTTGAGATGCCATACGGGCAGGCCCCGTTAGCAGTCCTGCCGGACATCAATAAAGGTGTGCGTTTCCAGTCGCAGACGATAGGCACGTACTACATCGACGTTGGCGGCGACGGCCTTGTGAACACGTTTGCAAGACGCTACCCCATGAAGCTGCAGCAGGTGATCGACACATTCGGCGTGGAAGCGCTGCCCCTGTCGGACCGGCTGAACATCCAGGCCGGCAACGTGCCGGACAACGTGACCAGGTACGTGTGGTGGTTAGTGGAACCCAACGCGCAGGCAGTCCCCGGGAAAATCGGGCGCCTGAACATGCCTTACATCAGCATGTACTGGATAGAGGGAAGCGGCCCCAACGATTGGCTCTACGTCGGGGGTTTTGAGGAGTTCCCGGTCCCCACCGGCCGCTACCAGGTTAACGGTAACAACCCGTACGGGTACGGTCCCGGTTGGTACGCGCTGGGCGACAGCAAAGCGCTGCAGGTGATGAAGCGGGACTACCTGACTGCAGTTGAACTAAGCGTGAAACCCCCGCTTACAGCGACCAGCGACGTGATGGCGGAGGGGATAAACCTGATCCCGGGAGGCGTCACCAAACTGTCGTCGCCGAACAGCACGGTGAACCCGCTGTTCAACGTGGCCCTGGACATGCCGCACCTGGCGGAGGAGATCATCCGGACGGAGGACTCTATCAAGCGTGCCTACAGCGCGGACCTGTTCCTGATGCTGGACTCTATCACCACAGGCCAGATGACGGCGCGGGAGATCGTTGAAAGGCAGCAAGAAAAACTCCAGCAACTTGGCCCCGTGGTGGAACGCCTGCAAGAGGAGTACCTGACGCCGGTGCTGGAACGGACGTACAACATCCTGGACCGGGCCGGGGTCTTCCCTCCCATGGATCCGGACGTGGCGCAGATGGTATCCCAGGAAGACGTGAAGATAGTTTACATTTCACCACTGGCGCAGGCGCAAAAAATGTCGGGCCTTGTAAACATAGAGCAGGCCATAGCTTTTGTGGCGAACATGGCGCAGATGTGGCCGGACGCGATCAAGACGATCGACCCGCTGGGAACAGTGGCACGTTACATGGATATGCTGGGCGCGCCTGCAAAGATGAGGCGACCGGCGGAAGAGGTGCAGGCCATGATTCAGCAGGAACAGCAGGCTATTGCACAAGCGCAGCAGGAGCAACAGGCGGCCCAGTTGGCGCAGGCGCTTCCCGGTATTACCCAGGCCGCGAAAAATGCGACGGAGGCCGCGAACGACGGGAACCCGGCGCTGCAGGACTGGTTAGGCATGAGCGGAGCAGTGTGATATGGGGAAAAGATACTATAGCAATTACGACGGAGAGGACCGGCAGAAATGGGTCCGCGTCGCGATCGCAGGCAAGGACAAGGACGCGCTGCAGGCGCTGCTTGACAGTGAGGAAGGCCGCTGGTTTATCGCGCGCCTCCTGAAAAACGAGGGACTGCATACCAGCGCTTTCACCGGCAATTCAGGAACGTTTTATAACGAGGGCCGCAGGGCCGTCGCTGTAGATATTTACCAAAACATTAAAACCCTTCTGGGCGTAGACGGGATCCGGAAACTGCACCAGGCGCAGGAGTACCTGATGGAGTTTGAGGAACGGGCGCTGGAAGCGGCGAGAGAAAAGGAGGCAGACCATGGCAGAGGAGACCATGCAGCAGGCGGGCAACGATAGCACGAATGCCCCGCAGCCGGCGACAGAACCGGCTAACATCCCGGCCGACGCGGCGGAAACCATGCTGGGCGGAACTGGTACCACCGATCAGCAGAAGGAACCGGCAGCAGAGGCGAAGGGAACACCGGCGGGTGCGCCGGAACAGTATGATTTCAAGGCAACGATACCCGAAGGCACCGAGGTGGACGAGACGATCACCAAGGAATTCAGCGACATTGCGCGCGGCATGAACCTTACCAACGAGCAGGCCAACCAGATGGCCGCTTACGGGATCAGGTATGGCCAGCAGATTGCCGACGCTGTACGGTCCCAGTACAACGCACAGGTAGTTGGTTGGGGTGAGCAGGCGAGGGCTGAACTGGGCGCGAACCTGGAGAAGACTATGTCAACTGCAGGCGCAGGGATCGAAGCGGCGGAGCGGCAGATACCGGGACTGCGTCAGGCACTGAACGAGACCGGGGCCGGAAACCGTATTGAGATCATCAGACTTTGTGAAATGCTGGGCCGCCTGGTACAGGCAGACCCGGGCAAACTTGTTAACGTTACGGGCGCCGCGGCACCGACACCGGCACCGACGTGGTACCCGAACAGTAAAATGTAATAATTATTTAAAAGAAAAGGAGTGAAGCAAACATGGCATTAGTAGGCACCAATGCGTTGACCCTGAATGATTACAGGAAACGCATGTCCCCCGAAGGCTATATCGACGAGATCATCGAAGTTTTAGCACTTTCCAACCCCATTTTAGACGACATGACCTGGATGCAGGGTAACCTGCTGACCGGCAACAAGACCACCTTACGGTCCGCGCTGCCGACCCCGGCGATCCGCTACATCAACAAAGGTATCACCCCGGATAAATCCAGCACCAAACAGATCGTGGATACGTCTGTGATCCTGGAATCCCGCAGCGAAGTTGACACCGAACTGCTGGCCCTGGCACCGGACAAAGAGTCCTTCCGCCGCAGCGAAGACAAAGCGTTTATTGAAGCGTTTGGCCAGCGCGTCGCGGAAATGGTTATGTATGGCAACACTGAACTGGACCCGAATACTTTTAATGGCCTGGACATCCGTCATAGACTGATGGGCGTAAACACTGTAACTGCGCAGGGTTACACCACCATTGACGCAGGCGGCACCACTGCAAGCAGCATGACATCCGCATTTTTGGTTGAATGGGGTGACCGTGCCACCACCGGCATTTATCCGCGCGAAGCGACTGCCGGCCTGGTACACCGTGACCTGGGTGAGAAGACCGTGTACGACGCTGACGGCAAACCGTTTGAAGCTATGGTTAGCTTGTTCCAGTGGAAGTGCGGCTTGACGTGCAGGGACTTCCGCGGCGCAGGTGCTGTGCGTAACATCTATACGCCTTACCTGACCACCGGCACTGCTGCCCAGAAACTGGGTATCATGAGCGCTATTCTGAAAGCGCATGACCGTATGCGCCATCCGGAACGCTGCGTACTGTACGTATCCACCGAGTTCTACACCGGCCTGAAGGTTTACCTGATGGACAAGACCAACAGCTACGTAACCCGCGAAACCATCGAAGGCGGGATCCCCATCCTGCGCGTAGACGGCATGAAAGTTGTTCGTCTGGACTGCATGGTTAACAACGAGTCCCAGTTTACCTGATAAGGAAGGAGGATATAGATCATGATTTTTGACGCTGGTAATCTTTTCCTGGATGAAAAAGCAATCACCACCTATGGCACCACCCCGGCGGCCTCCGATAACATCGTGGCCAACACCGGCGGCGGCGACGCTTACGAAGCACCCTGGCTGGTCGTTCTGGTGACTGGCGCTGCCACCGACGGCGGCGACCTGACCATTGAATTACAGCACGACGACGACCCGACCATGGCGACTGCCACCACCGTAACTTCGTTTGAAGTTGAGGAAGGCAGCATTGGCCAGGTAGTGGCAGACCGGCTGCCCGTAGGCATGAAACCGTACATCCAGCTTTTGCTGACCGGCTCCGCTTCCATGACCGGCGACGCAGTTATCACTGCTGGTCTGGTGCTGGATCCTGATATCAAAGCGTAATAAATGAAAAAATTTGTGAGAGTTTGAGGGGCGGGTATCTCCGCCCCTTTTTTCAAAAGTGAGGTAAGAACATGAACATTACCGACATCTGCAACCTGGCCCTGAACCACATAGGACGGGAACACATTGCCAGCCTTGACGAGAACACGGAGGCGGCAAGGACGTGCAAGATGCACTACGACCTGCAGAGAAGGGTATTGCTTCGGGCGTACACCTGGAGTTTTGCAAAGAAACAGCAAAAGCTGGCGCTGCTTGACGAGAAGACGCACGGATGGAAATACACCTACGCTTACCCGGACGATTGCGTAATGGCCCGGAAGATATACAACGAGGACCACACCTGGATCGTGTTTGAAAAAAATTTCCTTGGGAACATGGACCAGGTGCTGGTTAACGGAAGCACGAAAGCAGTGGTATGCAACTACAAGGACGCATACTTGGAATATACAGCAGACGTAAAGGACGCGGACCTTTTCACAGACGACTTCATACAGGCGCTGAGTTATTACCTGGCGGCGGCGATCTGCGTGCCGCTGACGGGCAGTGAGGCGCTGGCGCAGGCCATGCAGGCGCAGGGTGTGTCAATCCTGCAGGAAGCGAAGTTCACCATGATGGGCGAAAGACACAAGGCCCCTGACTATCCGTGCAAGTATTTCCACGCAAGGTGGTGAGAACATGGCAGACGGAAGAATTTACATGCTTCAACCATCGTTTGCGTCGGGCGAGATTTCCCCGGACGTGGCGTCCCGCGTGGACCTGGACAAGTACCAGAGTGCATTACTGCAGGCACGGAACGTGTTTATCCGCCCCTATGGCAGCGCATACCGTCGTCCCGGCACGGAGCATGTGGCACAAATTGACATTGGCAACGTAAGGCTGCAGGAGTTTGCCGTGGACGCTTCAACGTCTTATCTGCTTGTGTTCCTGTCGCTGACTCTTTATGTGTACAAGGAAGATGTGCTGAAGGCGACGCTGGTAACCCCGTTTGCGGGGACCCGGTTACACCAACTGCGTTTCGCACAAAGCGCTGACGTCATGTTCATCGCATCCGGCACGTACCCCGTGCAGGTGCTGACGAGAACGAATGACACCACATGGAGCATTGCCGCGTTCAAGGCCGAACCGGCATATATTGACACGACCACGATGACGGAAGGCATAAGCATTTCAACGTCCGTGCTGAGCGGGACGGCGACACTGACGGCAAGTTCAGCACTGTTCAACAGCAACAACGTGGGTAACTCCGTCATGCTGCGGCAACGTGTTCCATCCGCCACCGTCAGCAAGAGTTCGTCCGGTACAAGTTCCAGCCTTCTGGCGGGTCCTGCCGGTTGGAAGGTGATCAGTCATGGGACGTGGACCGGGTCCTTTTCTGTCGAATATAGTTCCGACAACAACAACTGGTACACGTTGCGGGAGTACACGTCAGACAATGATTTTAATGTGACCGAGTCCGGCACCTTTGATGCTCAGACGTACATCCGCCTGAACTGCGACATACAGTCCGGTTCCTTTACTGCTGACCTTTCAAAGTTACCATACACCAACGAAGGTTGGGCAAGGATCACGGCATTTACGGACAGTACCCACGTCACGGCAGTCGTGGGCAAACGCTTTGCTTCTACAAATGCCACGGACGACTGGGCGTTCGGCGCCTGGGACGGGAACTACGGATACCCGTCCTGCGTGACCTTCTTCCAGGACAGGTTATGCTTTGCTGCCAACAACCGGCAACCGTACATGGTTTGGATGTCAAGGACAGGGGATTACTATAATTTCGGGACAGAGAAGGCTGCCGGCGAACTGCTGGACGACTCTGCTGTTGCTGTATCGTTCATCAGCAGGCGTGACTACAGGATCCTGCATCTGATGGCGGAAGCAGACCTGCTTGTCATGACGGAAGGGAACGAGTGGATCATCAGCGGCAGCGAGACAGTGACGCCTTCCAACGTCACGCCGCGGGTGCAGACGAGCCGGGGAACCACGGACGTATCACCCATCATGATCGGCGGGCAGATGATCTACGTGCAGCGGCACGGGAAGACCGTCCGCGACCTGCAATACAACTTCACCACGGACAGCTACGACGGTATGGACCTGAACATCCTGGCAAAGCACATAACGCAGGACACCAAAATCATTGACAGTGCGTATCGGCAGGAACCGGATTACATGGCATTCTTTGTGCTGGATGACGGAACCTGCGCGTGCCTGACTTACGTTAACGAGCAGAAGGTGTACGCATGGAGCCGGATGAGAACCAACGGAACAATCAAGGCAGTGGAAAGCATAAGCACACCAAACTTTGAGGACGTGTACTTTATTATATCAAGGGGCGGCACAAACTACCTTGAACGGCTGGCGGACTATGACCGAAGCGACAATCCGATGAATTATGTAATGCTTGACTGTGCAAAGAAGGACACGCCGGTAAGTCCGGTGACATCCATCACGGCAAGCTGGCTGGCAAACCAGACAGTGGACGTATTGGCGGACGGCCGGCATTTTGAGGACTTAACAGCAAACGGAAGCGGGAAGGTAACCCTCCCGGTAGCTGTTAACAGTTATGTGATAGGGTATCCGTACACGTCCGTGTTTGAACTGCCCAACATTGAGATACAGCTGCAGGACGGGACTTTACAGGGGCGCAAGAAGAAGGTGGCAGAAGTCATCCTGCGCCTGGAGAACTCCCTGGGCGGACGCGTCGGTATGAGTACCAACAGGACGGACGTGATCAAGTACGACGAGTTTGGCGCAACGCCTCTTCCCCCCGGTATTGACCCTCCCACTCCGCCTGAGGCCGACGAGGTGAAACTGTACAGCGGGGAGAAACTTGTCACCGTTCCCAACGTCACCATGGGTGGTTTCAATGACAAAGGCAGAGTAGTTATTACAAGTGACGAGCCATACCCGTTGAGCATTTCCAGTATCGTGCGTGCTGTGGTTCCGGGAGGTTGACGTGGTTAAGATCAAAAGGACGTTCCGGCCCACCCGGAAACTTGTGGTGGAACTGCTGATGGACTTACGCAAGCCGGACCTGAAGGAAATCCTGATGCAGCCGGAGGAACCGTACGCGGCAATCTGGCACAGCATAATGGAAAGCAGATACTGCTACGTGGTGCGGGACCGGGAGGACAAACTGCTGGCCATCTTCGGCGTGGGCAATGAGCAGATAGACGTGAACGGTACGCCGGCCACGCCGATATGGTTCCTTGGGACCAACGGGGCGTACCGGCACAACCGGGCGCTGGTACACTACGGGAAGCAGTTCTGCACCCGGTTCATAGAAGAAGTAGGACCTTTGTGTAATTTCATTTGGGCGGGCAACGAGCCGGCCATCCGATACATACAGCACCTGGGGGCCACGCTTATGGACGTAATCCCCATGGGCAACCACGGTGAGATGTTTGTACCGTTTATTTTAAGTGAGGTGATACAGTAATGTGCAGTTTAACTTTAGCACTGACCGGCATTACCACGGGCCTGCAGATGGCCGGGCAATACCAGCAGAGTCGGTCGCAGGCATACCAGTACGAAGCACAGGCGGACGCGGCGAAGGCGCAGGCTGAGGCGGCGCGGCTGCAGGCCAAGTACCAGCAGGAGCAGGCGGACGCGGAGTACCAGAACGCACGGATCCAGAACCGGAAAGGGGAGCAGATCGCGGAGCAGTATGCGCAGCAGCAGCGGCAGCTTGATGCGAAACGCAGGCTGGTCACGGGTCAGCAGAACGCACAGGCCGGCGCGTCCGGTATCGTCGGGGGCCTTGGCAGCGGGCTGGATATATACAACGCTGGCATGGACGCCTGGAACGAGGACAGCATGAACCTGCTGAACAACCAGCGTAACAGCATGTACGACAACTACCTGAAGGAAGTGAACCTGCGGAATTCCGGGAACGCGCTGGTGGCGCAGTCCGCCAACACGAACATACAGGCCAGGCAATACGACCGGCAGGCGTCGAACCTGCGGGCGCAGGCCAGCGCGGCGAAGACGGCGGGAAACTGGGCAATGGTTGGCACGTTGTTGGGCGGCGCTGCTTCCATGTACGGAATGGCAAGCAACAGTGCAAGCGCAGCCGGAGGCGCGTCGTCTGCCGGCACGGGTACAGCGCAGATGCCGACGGCAGCAGGATACAAAGCAATTGCTGCTGACACTGCATTCGGCGGACTCAGCGGGTACACTCCGCAGACCGTTGCCACTTCCTGGGGTGGGTACCAGGTGGCACCGAAGGTATTCAACCTTGGCCCAAACACTCCTAAGTATATGTTCTAAGGAGGTTACTGATGAAGTTAGCTACATACAATCCGGTGGTTAGTAAGAACACCATCAACGACGGGCAGGTCCGGGTTTATGACGACGGCAGCGCGGACTTAATGAAGGCAACTGCCGGGAACCTGGCGGCGGCCGGGCAGATAGCTGCCAACATTGGGCAGATGCAGGGGCAGGGATACGGAAACTTGGCGAAAGGCGTGAATGCGGCGCTGGGCGTGGCCCTGAAACTGCAGAAGGAAAAAGAGACGACCAACGTCACTGCCGCGCAGACGGAGTACGCCAAGCGGGTCAGCGACATGCTCTACAACGAGAATGATGGCCTCATGAACCGGCAGCTGTCCAATGCTGACGGGGTATCCCTTGCGTACCAGGACGGGGAGAAAAAGATCCGGCAGGACATACTGAAACAGTTTAAGCTGACCGGCAAATCACTCAACACCTTCAACGTGATGTGCGACAAGGACGTGGCCGGACACTGGGGCAGGTTGAACCAGTATGAATTCAACGAAGGTCAAAAGAACAAAAAGATCGTGACGGACAACGCGCTGGTACAGATCGGTAACGAGGCGCAGGCGCTGTACAGCGACGTGACCATGATGAACGACGCGCTGGGGAAGATGCGGGCGACCATAGACGCAAACTATTACAACATGGGCAAGGACTATTGTGACGCGTACTTCCGGCAGTCTGCCGCTAACCTGGTGACGAGCAGTCTGAACGTGGCCATCCGGAAAAACGACATGGTTGGCGCAGAAACGCTGATGGCAAAGTTTGGGTACCTGGTCCCGCCCAGTCAGTTAAGCACTTACGCCAAAGCTGTCCAGGAGTATATCAAAGAAAACAGACAGATCGCCAATACCCAGCGCCTGTACCAGACGTACGGGACGAACATTAAGGGTGCGTTTGAGGCAATTGACAATGAGGCAAGCGCCGACGTTCCGGAATCCGGTTCAGTTGAGGAACAAGCCATGGCAGCCGCGCGATATGTAGAGCAAAGAACCGGGATACCGGCGGCGCTGATATACGGGCAGTGGGTACATGAAACGTCAGTGAATGGCAAACCGTTTATGAGTCGTGTTGCGCGTGAAAATATAAATTTCGGCGGCCTTACCCAGACGACACCCAACGGTGAGGAAAACCGGCAGCGAGACGGCGGAACAAACTATTACAAGATGTATAAAAGCGTTAAGGAATACGCCGAAGACTATGTAAACAGTTTTATCAAGTATTACAAATTTGACCCTAAAGACATCAAGACCCCACAGGACCTGGCCAGGTTGTTGAAAGCAAACGGATACTATACAGACGACGAGTCCGTATACGTCAATGGTATTGCAAGAGGAATGCGCTTATACAATCCAAACGCTGGGATAAGTGATCCTTCGTCTGTGCAGAAACAGAAGGATGCGTACCTTGCACTTCTTTCGCGGGACAAACGCATTAAAGGAATGGAGCAGGACGCTGCAGTGAACAGGGCATGGGAAATGTATTATACTGCAGGACCCAGCGCTGACCCGCGAGCAATCGCTCAGGAAGTTGGCGGAACGGATATTGTACTAACAAACACCATTGCAGAAATGCTTTCAAAGAAGAAGTACAGTTCCGGGAGCAAAGGCATGGATGCTGCCGGGATGGATGCGATCACCCGCATGATGCAGTACGGTGACTCGTTTAATTCTTTGGCTGAAGTGGCAGCGTTTGCACAGAAGCACGGAGCCAATCCGGAACAGGTCGCCAAACTAAGCGACCTCTGGAAGCAGAAGATAAATGGGGAAGGCGTTTTCAAGTATCCGCAGCTTGACAAATACATTGCGGCCCAAATCCAGAACGAAGGTACTCCGCAGGGGAAAGCAAGAGCAATCCTGCTGCGTCAGTATGCGATAGATTATATCAACAACTTCAGAAGGGACAACAAGCGTGACCCGAACATTGAGGAACTGCAGCGTGCGCTAACAAAAGAGTTCACCGACAAAAAAATGGTCTACGAAGCAGACGGTGTAAATGTCACGTTTACTGCTACAGATTTGACGCCGAAGGGAATTGTCTCTGCGGACGCTGCCCCTGAAGCACCGGGAATGATGCGGGTGCAGTACAGGGATGACAACAATCCGGGCAGGAGCAACGTAGTATACATGCCTATCCGTCAGTTTGCCGAGGAGATCGGGCAGTCCCAGGGAGTGAACAACCCCTGGACAGGAAGCCTTGAGAACAGCGGCGAACCTGAGACTTTAAATTCCGGTACCTGATAGGAGGAACCATGGACGAGAAACTTTATAATTCTTTAACCGCAGGGTCTTCCGTGGACGTTGCCAACGAGGAGTGGTACAGAACTGCCGACGCGATATTCAACGCGCGCATGACTGACTACGCCAACCCAGGGCAACCAGGCGGATACCAGTCGTACGTTATGGAAACCAGAAAGTATAATAGTAACCTGGACCCGCTGCAGACGATGGGATACCTGCACGCACAGCAGGCCATTGACTCCAACTGGGAGTACGCGCAGAACCTGGGCAAGTCGTTCTATAACGGTGGTATTGGCGTGGTACGCGATACGCTGAACGGGATCCGCGCGGCGCGGGACTACAACATTGCACTGCTGAACGAGCAGGCGAAGGCACAGGGATTTGAGCGGAACCCGGATCAGAGTTTTGTAGAGGCGCTGGACAACGCTGCCAAAGCTGACGCGCTGCAACCCTTTGAGGTGAAACGGAGCGCTTCCAAGGCAGGGCAGTTTGGTCTGGACCTTGCACAGGGTGCCGGTCAGTTGGCAGGACAGATTGCCGCATCCATCCCGGCGGAGGCCGTCCTTCCCGGCGTCGGTGGCATGGCAGTTATGGTGGGCCAGATCACCGGCGGCCAGTATGAAGACCTGAAAGCAAAAGGCGTGGACACCAAGCGCGCGGCAGAGGCAGCCTTTGCTAATGCTATGATCCAGGCCCCATTTGAACGTCTGTCACTTACCCGCCTGATGCGGAGACTGCCTGCCGGCAGCGTGCTGAAAAAGAAAGTTAAAAGCGTGCTGGAAGACGCGTTCACTGAGGGTATCACCGAAACGATCCAGCAGTTCCCGGAGGAATGGGCGGAACTGTGGGCGCTGAACCCGGATAAGTCCTGGAAGGAACTGCAGTCCATGGCCGCAAAGAAGTTCCCGGACACGCTGCAGAACGCACTGTACGCCGGCCTGATTGGTGCTGTGCTGGGCGCAGGATCCCGTGGCATACACATAGCGCTGGACCGGAACATAGACCTGGTGCTGCGCAAGGAACTGCACGACGAGACACTCAGTGCGATGGACAGCAGGGTGAACCATGTCAAGCAGTCCGGTATCAGTCCTGACTACGCCGGCGAAACCATCAACGCTAACCTGAACAACGCGACCGTGCTGATCGACGGCGCGACACTGAGCGCATACGCCCAGCGTGTTGGTGAGGAGAAGGCCGCCGAAAAGCTGGGCGTGACCGTAGACGACATCCGGGAGGCAGCGTCCAAGGGTGACACCGTGGAAGTGAAACAGGGTAACTTTGAGGCGCTGGCAGCGTCGGATCCGAGTTTCTACCAGGAAGTCCGGGACGACCTTTCCTTTGACACCAACGACATGAGCAACCGGAAGTACGACGCCATCCAGGCTAACATTGAGCGCTACTCCAAGGTTGGCGAACGTCAGCGCAAGGAACTGAAAACAGAAATAGACAAGATCGCAGACTCCATGGAAAAGGCCGGCGTGCCGAAGGGGCAGATTGCCGGCATGAAGACCATGCTGACTTCCTTTGCCATTTCCATGCGCCCGGACAATCCCGCCCAGTTTATCCGCGACAACGCGCTGAGGTTTGAACGGGCGACGCAGATGACGGTGCAACCCACTCTGAATTATTCCAGCAGAACAGACGACCTTAACCTGGTGAAGGATATCCTTACTGCAAACTATGAGAACCCCAGGCAGGAAGTAGAGAACCGGTTGAAAGAAGTTGAGGAGCAGATACGCCAAATCAGTGACGGCGAACGGACCGTGGAAAACGAGCAGGAACTCCCGCGTCTTACCCGCCAACGCGATGTGCTGCGTACTTTGCTCAATGACGTTACTTCCGGGGAAGGCGTTGCCGGCGTGCCGTCCATTGAGGACTACAAAAACATTTACGACCGGGAAAACGGGACATTCAACGTACCGGAACCGGGCCAGTACAAGCAGGTATCTTCCCGCGTACCGTACTCAAAGACAGACGAGAACCTGGTGGTGAAAGGCGGACCTGATAGAGGCGCTGTTGCAGAAGATGCAGTGAACAACGTGCTTACGACGGACTTTGCTTCTGCTAAGGCGGCCACCACCATGTTTAAAAAGAACGTTGACGCGTTGCGAAAACTGGCGGGTCTTGGTGTAACCACAGAAGACACAGATCAGGCTGCGGAAGAAATGATCCAGCGCATGGTTGATAACCTGCTGTTTCTGTTCAACATGGTAGAACCTGAACAGCGTGATCGCGCCAAACTGTGGTATGACGGTGGGCGCAAGCTGGCAGAAGAATGGGCGAAACGGTACAACATCTCACCCATGGCCGCCGCCGGCGTCATTGCAGTATTATCCCCACAGCAGGACTGGTTCACCAACGTAACACTGGCAGAACGCATCCTTGACGCAATATTCAGCGACATCATTTACAAAAAGTGGACCCCGGAAATGACAGACGCTGCTATTGGTGAACTTAAAGGATGGAAAAAGAACAAGAAGGGTAAGGACGTACCAGACTGGAAAATAGTTCCCACTGTAAACCCGTACAACGATACTGCACCAACCAACGTGCCAGCGTTAGAAAGAATAACCGGCATGACCCATGCACAGATGCAGGAAGAGGTTAAAGCTAATAAGGAAGCAGTGGAAAGAGCAGAAGGGAAAACCCTGAAGCAGTTGCTTGACGAAGGCGACTTCCGCGCCGCTGCAATCTGGATTAGGACATACGATCAGGTGTCCAAAAACAGATCATACCGGGTAATAACGCCAGAAGGCGGGACGGGCGGCTTCGTCAAACTTAAAGACGGAAAAACAAACGCAACAGCTTCGTGGGGTGATTACGGGTCCATAGAGAAAGCAATATCAATCGCGTTCGATCCAAGCTACACAAACGTGTTTGTACAAGTTGGCGACCAGCACAAGGTGCGTAATTTCTTTAACAATATTTATGCGCCCTGGGACCCGCGCTTTATTACCATGGACACTCATGCTGTGGCCGCCGCATTACTGAGGCCACTGTCCGGGTCGTCTGTTCCGGTTGAGCAGAACTTCGGCAATTCCCACGGTGCGTCTACATCTGCGCTTTTCGGGTTAAAAGGTACATATCCAATCTATTTTGAAGCATACCGTAGGGCTGCAGAAATTGCGTCTCAAATGACTGGGCAGAGATACCTTCCCCGTGAAATGCAGTCGATCACATGGGAGGCCGTCCGCCTGTTGTTCCCGGCCACAGAAAAGGATAGCAAAAAAGAAACCCCGTTGCAGAAGTATATCAGGGAAGTCTGGGAAGACGTTGACTCTGTTATCAACGACAAGGACGTAAAAGAAGATAATAAACTAATTGACGTTTACAATGACTGGAAAAATGGTAAAATAAAAACAGAAGACCTTACTACGACCGTACTTGAAGAGGCACGGAAAAAAATACGGAACGAAGCAACAAAAGGAAAAAACAAACTTCCTGAATTCGCATGGCAGAAAACACCGGCGGATAGCACTATAGGTGACACATACAACCGGGAAAACGTGAAACTCAGAAAAGTCACAAAAGAGGTAAACGGGAAAGAAACTGGGACCATGCTGGGCGTTGACTCCAAAGTGGAACTCGCAGCACTCTTCCCGGAATTCGCGGAACGACTAAAAGCACTGTCTTCGGAGAAGCAGGCACTGATTTCCTCCGCAATTTTAAACAGCACCGTGTACCGTGTGCTCGCTGAGTTTGATACATACGGTGGTTTGGTTCCCGCGTTAGAAACAAACGGTGAAGCAGAAACGCCAGGGTATAACGTCAAGGTCCTTGTTCCGACCCGAGCAGTAGAAATGGCAAAGATGCTGGGCCGGTTCTTAAATCAGGACTCTGTTGTTGTTGTATCTCCTACAGAAATAAACGGAACCGAGCCGGACCGGGTGATGTCCATAACGCTGCCGGAAGGTTGGGGTCCCAAAGAACTGAGAGAATTTAACGACACACTGCGGAAAAAGGTTACGGACAATAAAGGCAACCCGCTTGTTTCCGTGTACTCAACCGAAGACGGGCGCATGGTTGTTGTGAACACGTCAAAGGTTGCTACGGAAACCGTGCTGGAAAAAGTAAAAAGCGTTGCCCCAAACTTTGAAATTAAGACCGAGGGACTGCATGCGGCCGTCCTTACAAAAGAGGACTATGCAAAAGAGGAGGTAAGGTATGACTCTGAATCTGAAACTGAAAACAAAAGAAGAGAGGCCCTCAAACGGCGCGACAATTATATTAAACGCCAAATTGCCCAAGAATTTGAAAGAGAACTTCTCCGCGCAGAAAGACCGGAAGTATCAGGAGATGTATCTGGCATGGGATCGCGAAACGGATCCGAAACAGAAGGAACTCCGGAGCAGGGAACTGGACGAGTACTGGGCCAAGCGGAGGGTGGAACTGGGCTTTACGGGTCCGGAAGGGTAGCACTTGATGGGGACAGGGTAGTATTTGAAGTCGCACCCGACCCCAACAACAAGGCACTTACAGAGGCCTGGAACAAACTTAAAAAGGCGCATCCCGAATTAGCGCAACAGTACAGCGAAGAGATTGCTGCACAAATCGTGCCGAAGTTACTGGCCAAATACAAGGCCGAAACTGTTAACGGCATAGAAACGCAGATTGGCGGGTATATGGGTGACACCAACCCGAGTCTCAGCATAACCGTTAAGGAACCTGGTGATATTATAAAAATAGCCAAGGACCTTGGCTATATCCTTGATCAGGAATCTATGACGATTATGTCGCAGTCACAGATAGAAGGTACTGATCCCACCAGCGCGCTGACGATTCAACTGCCGGAAAACATGCGCACACAGGAAGCGCTCAAAAACTTATACGACAGTCTGTACAAAATCAGGGACCGGAGCGGCAACCCTGCTGTAACCGGGCATTCCACGGTAGACGGGAACATGCTCATATTGAACTATTCCACTTTTTCCGGGGAAGAACTGGCAGAACAGATTGGTTTGTTAATACCCGGTGTTGAAGTTACTACGTCAGAGATTTACTCCGCATGGCCGGAGAGGAAGGATTACGGACGTGCAGAATCAAGAGAAAGCGAAACAGAAAACAACATCTACGACGAAAGCATCAATAATCTTCGGGCTGAAGCGTCCCGACTCCTGGAAGGAAAACTTGCTGAAGCAGAAGGATCCGGAGTACCAGAAACTACAAAAGGAATGGTTCCGGGAAACGAATCCTACACTCAAAGAACAGAAGGGGCAGGAACTGGACAACTACTGGAACAGTCGCCGGAAGGAACTGAACCTGGAATAGTCAAAGGTTCCTTCGATCCATTTACCGGGGAAGATGGTGCTGCAGTCATCAAACTGTTTGAGAACGCGGATGCCTCCACGGTGATTCACGAAACAGGTCACTACTTTATTGAGTCCCTGTGGCGCGAGATAGCTGCCGGCAGGGCAACCGAACAGCAAAAGGCGGACTTTGAAAAACTGATGAAATACTGTGGGATCACCACAGCACAGTGGGCCAAGATGGATTTGGAAGGCCGGCGTGCAGCGCATGAACGTCTTGCCGAGGCCATCGAAACCTATGTCATGGAAGACAAGGCACCGTCCCGGGAACTGCGCCCGGTATTCAAGCGCTTTGCAAAATGGTTAAAGAGCATATACTCTGCCATCTCCCGGAACCGGAATGCTGTCCCGCTGACCGACGAGGTGCGCGAAGTATTCGACCGGATGCTGGCGTCTGAGGAAGACGTGGAGCAGATGCGCCGGGTAGAAGGGTACTTTGAAAAACTGCCGGCAGTGATTACGGACAACTTGTCCGACGCAACCAAGAAACGCATTGAGGACTATATCCTGAAGGCGCAGGACAAGGCAGTTGAGATCCTGACGCGGGAACGCCTGGCGAACTTTACTGCAGAACGTCAGGAGAAAATTGAAAACTTCCGGAACATGATCTCCGACGAAGTCCGGCAGGAAGTGGCGAACCGGCCGCTGTATGTGGCGGCGCGGCAGGCACAGGAACTGCTGGGCGGAGAGAAACCGGCCAGCGCAAGGCAATACGCGAACCTGTACCTGGAAGAGAAACTGAGCGACGAGAACGAGGTTAAGTGGGAAATCGTCGCAGAACAAAACAACATGACGCCGATGGAACTGGCGCAGAAACTGATTGAGGAACCGACCGAGAACGAAGCGTACGAAGCTGCCATGAAAGAGGCAGTGCAGAAAGAGTTCCCGGACTACTACACCGACCGGGCGCAGGCCGAAGAGGCGACGCGTGAGGCCATGTACAACGATGAGTCCGGGATCCTGCTGGGCGTGGAGCAGGTGCTGATAGAGGACTTCGCTGCCAAGGCTGCGGCACAGCAACGGTCTGCAGAAACTGCGCGCAAGTTGGCCATGGCGAAACGTCAGCAGGCGAAGGTGGCCGCCCAGAAGGAACTGGCCAACATGAAGCTGAAGGACGCCATCCGGGTAGACCGGTATATCAATGCGGAACGCCGGTGTGCTGTTAAGTCTGCAGAGGCCATGGCAAAGAAAGACTATGAGACGGCGCGCCACTACAAGGACATGCAGGCCTTTAATCATGCGATGGTCATTGAGTCGGCGAACCTGCGGAAACGGAAACAGCAGTACGACAAACTGCTGCGGCGCCTGTACCGGTCCAAGCGTGAGGCGTGGACCAGCGAACAACACTTCAACCAGGCCATGGCACTGTTCGCCCGCATGGGCCTTGAGCGCAGGGACTATGACCCGACCACAAGAACGCAGTCTCTGGTTGAGTACGTGAACGAGATGAGCGAAATGTTTTATCCGTTCAATGAGATCCCGGACTGGTTGGCAGACGATACCTGGCCGATAACGAACCCGAACAACATGCGTTTTGAGGATTACGAAAAGGTCATTGACCTGATGCGCTACATCAAGACCATGGCGAAGGTGGAGAAGGCAGCGAACTTCTTCGACAGTGCCAGCACGTACCAGGAGTGGCGCGACAGTGCCATTGAAAACCTGAACAAACTGGCGACCAAGTTCACGCCGATCCTGGGAGAAAGGCAGGTTGCCACATGGACAGAAAAATTCCAGGCAGCATTCCAGACGCTGGATAACTTCCTGGAAAAGATGGACGGGTGGCACTTTGGTTTCTTCTCCCGGACATTCGGCGACGCGATCAAGCATGCCAACGACAACGAGTTTAACCATATCGAAGCATACCAGAAGAGAAAGACCGAGATAGAGCAGGCGTGGTGTCCGACGCAGGAAGCGCTGGACGCGGCCGCGAAGGACGTATACTACGAAGAACTGGGCGCGTCCGCCAGCAAGTTTGTGCTGACCAAGATGCTGATGAACCTGGGCAACGAAGGCAACGCCCGGAAACTGTGCAGCAGTTATCCTTCCGAGGCGCTGCGCGGCAGCAGTCTGTGGGTATTTGAGAACGGAATGCTGACCAAGGACGAGGCCATTGCACAAACCAAGGAGAACCTGCTTGAGTTCCTGGGCCGGGTGCTGACAGAGGAAGACATCGCGTACGCGCAGGCAAAGATAGATTTAGCCGGCATGTACTGGGGTGAGATGGCAGACCTGGAACGCAGGACCAAAGGTTTTACGCCAAAGAAGGTGGAGGCGTACCCGGTCAAGATGACGCTGGCAAACGGTAAGGAAGTGGTATTCCGGGGCGGGTACTTCCCGCTGATCCGTAACGGTGAGATGGGCAGTCACCCGGTTGGGATAATGCCGGTCGCGGAAACCGACGCCAACCAGGGCAAGAACGTCCGCACCATGTACACCGACACCGGCCACATGATCTCCCGTGTTGAGGCGGAGTATCCGGTAGACCTTACCGAAGGCAGCGAAGACCGGGCCATGCGTAATGCGATCCACGACCTGTGCTGGCGCGAAACCATGACGGACTTTCGGCGGATCCTGAACGACCAGTTCATGTTTGGCCTGATGAAGTCCAAGCTGGGCATAGCGGACATGACTGCGTTTCGGGAGATGCTGGAACATGCGGCGCAGCCAAACGGAAGCGCGTCCATGGCAATGGGCGAAGGCCTCCTGGCGACGACGGCCGGCTGGCTGAGGCGCAAAACGGTTAACAGTATCGTCATGCTGAACCTGCGGATCAACCTGCAGAACTTCGGCAACCTGTTCCTGTACGGTAATACCGTGGAGGGATTTGGTTACAGCGACGTGTTGGGCGCCATGGCCAACGCATTGAGCAACGGGTTTGAAGGCCGGTCATTCTCAGAGATGTGGGACTTTGTGGACCAGAAGAGTGCATTCATGAGATCCCGTAGCGAGACACCGGATATCACGCTGGCAGACCTGCGTGAGGAAAACAAGCTGAACAAATTTGAACGTGAGGCCATGAAGTGGGGTGCCAGGGCCATGATGTACACGGACGGCGTGACGGCCCGCCCGGTATGGATGCAGGCATACACCAAGAAGATCAACGACGGTGCCACGGAGCAGGAGGCAATCGACTTTGCTGACACCATTATCCGCAGGACGCTTGGGTCCGGCAGGATCACAGACGTGTCCAGCCTGCAGCGCGGCGGCCCGGTGTACAAACTGTTCACAGCATTCCAAGGGTTCTTTAACACCCAGTTTAACCAGTGGATGCGTGAGTACAACATCGACCGGCGCCTGCTGGAAGAAGGCAACACTGCAGAAGCAGTGCAGCGGATCACATCCTTTGTAGCATCCAAGTACCTGGCAGCATGTTTCTTTAACCTGGTGCTGGCGTTGCAGAACCCGTTCGCGGACGATGATGACGACGAGTACAAGAACTACACGACGGAACTGCTGCACTACCCAATGTCCCTGATAGGCATCTACGGACCTGTCGCAAACTTTGCGATGGACAAAACGCTGGGGATCAAGGCATACAGCTACCGGATGAGTATTATTGAGTCCAGCCTGGACAAGATATACCGGGCCTCCGGCAAGTTGGGCAAGATGATTGACGGCGACTTTGAGCAGGGTCTGGAAGGCCTCACGGACGTGGCGGGTATCTACGCCGGCGTCCCGGCGCAGATGAACCGGTTGTTCTGGAACGCATACGATATCGTGGTGAACGGTATGGATCCGAAGCTGGAGGATCTTGCGACCCGCCGGCCGAAGCGTGAACGCAAAAAATAAAAATTGCGATAATACAAACTTTTAAAAAAATGTTATAGTGTAGTAAGTAAAAGAGGCACCTCTGACCGGGGTGCCTTTACTTTTTGGAGAAAGGAGTAAAACTGTGGTTATTACAGACGTAAACCAAGTAACATACCAGGGCGACGGTTCCACTACTGTATTTCCGTTTTCGTTCCCCATTGTAGCATCCACGGACATTCGGCTGATTTTACAGGATGCTGACGGAACGCAGACGGACATTGTAAGCGATTACTATGTTTCCGGCGGGACCGTGAAGTATCCCGGTTATGCGCCCGGAGAAGAACCGGACCCAGGCGAACAACCGCCGAAAGTACAGGACGGACAGAAACTTATCATATACCGTGACGTTCCCATTACGCAGGAAGCGGACCTGGGCGACGTGTGGCCTTTCTATGTCATTGAGCAGATGGTTGATAAATGCACGATGATATTGCAAGACCTGTTCGGTACAGTGGCAAGATGCCTGAAAGTCCGCGTTTCCGATATTGACTTCGACACGACCATCACGCCGGAAGCGGGCAAAGCAATAGAAATCAATGCGGACGGAACAGGGTTCGTGTGCATTGAAAGTCCCTCCACTATACTTCACCAGTGCGAGGCCGTCAGGGACCAGGTAGTGGATGAGGCGGGACAGGTGGCGGAGGACGCTGCCCACACGCAGACGTGGGCAGGCACTGCTTCAAACGCGGCGGACGCTGCAGTGCAGGCGAACAACAGCGTGCAAGGGGCGCTGATTGACGCACAAACACTGCTGGATGCGACAAAGGGCTATATAAGCGCGGCAACGGAGGACGCATTGTGGAACAGCGCAACGGAGTACGATCCGGGTGATGTGGTGATGACAAGCAACGGTGCTGTTTACAGATGTATCCAAACATCAACAAACAACCCGCCTGCGTCCTCCCCCGCATACTGGGTGCCTGTTACGACCGTGGAATTATATACGTTTGAATACGACGAGTACGGAGACCTCATGCCACGTATAAACCCCAATGCTTCAGAATGTTGGGAAATTGACGGCAACGGAGATATTGAACCGGCAGCATAACAGAAAGGAGAAAACATGGCAACGAGAAACATTGTCCCCCGCGCCACGGGGGAAGGTAGTATTGGAACTTCAGCCAAGACGTGGGGAGACGGATATTTTGATGATATAACGGTAACCAACGATGTGACGGCGAGTACGTTTACCGGCGACCTTACCGGCAACGTAACCGGCGACGTTACCGGGACTGCCAGCGGAAACCTGCCCCTTACCGGCGGGACGATGACGGGGTCAATCTCAATAGACGGCGTACTTGCTGTTGGCGACAATGATACAAACGGAATATCAGTGTACGGTGGCACTGATTATACCAACGGTGCATGGCTGGCGCTTTGCGGTAAGGATAATGCCACCACTCCGGGTCTGTGGAGACTGCAGGCGCGCGATGGGGCGAACAATGTGCAGTTGCTGGGTTATCCTGACGGCAGACTGACATGGGGTGGAAACAATGTTCTTACCAATGCCACGGTCGGGGCCTATACTTCCAATTCCCCCGGCAGCGCGGTATCCCTGACTGCCAACACTGCAAAAAACATTACAAGTATGTCGCTGGATAAGGGAACCTGGCTCGTCATCGGCAAAGCGTATTTCTCAAGTAATACCGCAAGCAGGATTTATGGTATCCAGGTAGGCACGTCAAGCGCTACGTTCACATATAACAGCAGTGGTTCGGCAGCAGTTCAGACATCTACCACGGGAAACCTGGCAGTGCAGGCAATGGACATTATCGTGCTGGCATCTACCACGACGGTGTACCTGTGTGGTTTTTCCAACAATTCTGCGACAGTTACAGCCGCTACGTTACAGGCAGTGAGAATCGTGTAATGATGAAAAATGAAAGAGATACTCAATGAGGTACTATCAAAAATAAATTGGCAGTCAACGCTAAAAAGCGTGACAGACAAAGGCGCAGAGAAGATTGCGGCGAGCGCCGTGGGTGCAACGCTGTTTGATTTGGGGACCGTTTTCGCACTCCTGATCCTGCTGGAAGTCATCGACATCTATACTGCCTGCGTGTATCAGTCATCGTTGCTGTGGCGTAAGATGTACGACCCTAACATAGTGGAGAGATACGGAAACCTTATAAGCTACACGCGTTGGATATGGAACGCACACCATTGGAAGTTCATCGAAAGCAGGATTTTGAAGGACGGTTTCTGGAGCAAGACGGTGGTGTACTTCCTGCTTATCTGTACGGGGCAGGCAATAGATACCATCCTTTCTATCCGCCACGCCCCGCAGATAGCACTCACGCTGTTTTGTGGGGTAATGGCATGCACGGAAGGATTGAGTATATGCGAAAACCTTGACAACTCCGGAGTTAAGATTGCCGGAGACTTGCGTGGTTTGCTGAACAAAAAGAAAGAACAGATAAAGTGAAAGGAGCAATATTATGGATGAAACCTTAACAACGGTAGATGCCCAGCTTGAACGCATTGTGCTTGCAATGGAGAGTATCAATGCCATCATTGAAGCAGACAACGGTGGTGGTGGTGCGAAGTCCGTACAAGCGAACAATGACGAAAAGAAGGAAGAAGTGAAGGACGAAGAGCCGAAAGAGGACGAACCGATTGACGAACCAATTGAAAAGAAACTGAACCTTGATGACTTGGACAAGGTTGGTGATGACGATGCCGACTTATACTGACAGGGACTCCATGCTGGAACGCTGGGCAAACGGGGCGGAAACGCTTGCACAGTATTATGAGGACTTATATGGCCCGCCCCCTGACCCCCCACAGCTTCCGGCACTGACCACCTACGATGGGTTGCTTGAGGCGATTGTGGAAGCAACGCTACGGGCGAAGCGGAACATTAACAAAATTTCTCCTACCTACCACAACACCGATTCTGCCTACACCAAAACAGTTCCTGCTGGTGCGGTAGAACACGCAAACTTGGATATGCTGGGTGGGCGGACGTTGGTGTGGAATCAGTTATTGGAAACAACAACGTCTATCACCGACAACGGTGTGACAGGACTTACCATATCGGTATCTGATGGGTGGATTACTGTCAGCGGACGTGCAGAAACCGGCGGCACATTAGTTGTTAATCCGTCAGTAGTAAGCGTTCCTGCAAACCATAAAATGTTTCTGCAAAGAGATGGTGGAAATTTTGAGTGGGGTAGAAACGGATTCAGTTACCAAACTGCTGATGCTTTTATTCATTCGCATACTGTGGCTTTCGGTTGTACTCCACGAATTAGAATAATCCAAGGCGAAACATATGATTTTACCACAAGATTTAATGTAATTGATATGACGCTTTTGTTTGGTGCAGGAAACGAGCCGTCAACAGTAGATGAGTTTAAAGCACAATTTCCTGCTGATTGGTATGCCCATGATGATGGCAGTCTACTTTCTGCGGATGTAACATCAGTAGTATCAAAGGATGCCGATAATACAACCATAGATACTTACAATATTCCTGCCGATATACAAGCCATCACAGGGTATGGGTGGTCATGCCCATCGCATTATAACTACGTTGACTTTGAAGCAAAGAAATTTATTCAAGAGGTGGGAAGCAGAGCATACGCAAGCGGTGACGAAAGCGATACCACAGTTATCACGGACGGAACAAACACTTATTATCCGCTGAATCCTGCCGTAGAAACCGACATATCAAGCTATCTCACAGACGATACCATACAAGTAGAGAGTGGGGGAACGCTTACATTTGAGAATAGTCATGGGGATGATTATCGCATTCCCGTACCATCTACGGAAACATTTTGGGTGGAGTGATTATTATGAGTTGGTTAAAAGAAGTGCAAGTCAATAAGACAGAAGGAATCGTATACTTGATGGATTTGGAATACCATGTCTTTGCGGAACTCCCGTGTAGCACGGAGTTTTATCCTGGGTACAATGATAAAGGCGAACCACGGAGCAGTCCTGACGATGGGGTATACAAGGACACCTGCTGGGTGGATATTGATTATCCCAACGAGGATGACTATTGTATGGCATACGGGTGGGGGTATCTCAATATCGATAACAGAGGACGTGCCTTGCATGGGGGTGGGTCCATCCTTGGTGAGGGAGATGCGCTGGCCCCGTTCCAGAGTCGGTTAGTTCCCACAGAGGGATGTATACGAATGTATAACGCAGACATATGGTGGTTGTGCCAGCATTGGCGCAGGTCCGTGCAGGCTGGTATGTCACCTATAGTTCATGTTGTATCATAGGGGGCAATATGTATGATATTCACGAACTTGAGATTACGGGAAAAGATATGGCTATTGCTGTTCTTGTTTGCGTTGTTCTGCTGGTGGGTGTATTCTGCGCCGGTTACCTATGCGGCTGGGAACGTGCAGAGGACGTATACTGTAACGGAAGCGGAACTGAATCAGTTGGACAGCAACTTGACCAAGCTGGAACAAATATCAGTAACGCAGCAAGCGGAATTGGGCAGGCTGAAAACCACGCTGGAAACATCGAAGCAGGAATTGGGAATGCTCAAGAATCAGCTGACTATCTCCAAGGAACAGTTAACACAAGCGCAGAACTCATTAGACAAAGCAAATCAATTATTGAAAACATACGCAGACGAGGAAAAACGGACCAGGCTAAGAATTAAGGCGCAGAGAAACTTCTGGATCGGCGTGGCGATCACCACACTAACCATAGCAGTGATATCCCATTCGCGATAAATCCCTCTTTCATCTGGCCCCGGGAAACCGGGGTCGCTTTCTTTTGACGGCAAAAATTCGGCAAAAAACCATAGTTATTTTCTGTGTTTCATTGTGAATACCCAAAACAAAGAATGCAGTATTTATGCGATGTTTGTTAGGCAGAGTGGCAAGTAGTGAAGTCCCCGGACCTTTTAATAAAAAGAATAAACAAGGCCCAACCGTCCGCATGGTTGGGCCATTCTTATTCTGTTCGGCAAAAAATCGTCAAAAATTTGTAGCAAAAATTTTTTCGATACTCCGGGCAGCGGCAGCGCGCATCTCATCAGAGTAGTGAATGTAAGTAATGATCACTGTTTTCACGTCGTCCCCCAGCAGCGCCGCCACAGTCTGCAAGTCCATGCCCCGGGCCAATAGCTGGGTAGCATAGGTGTGCCT
>Ga0310690_10002357_pt1 | contig 30951 bp, 28 predicted proteins | sample AusTroGonzalo_MG_2_FD_207661 | JGI IMG/M metagenome (GOLD analysis project Ga0310690, IMG submission 207661) | Bovine rumen microbial communities from tropical cattle in Woodstock, Queensland, Australia - Gonzalo_04 (v2) (version 2) | ecosystem: Host-associated > Mammals > Digestive system >...
GGATCAGGCGACGAGTTTTTCGGCTTCCTCCGGGGGCATCGGGCGGCCCCAGATGAATCCCTGGATGAAATCGCAGCCGATAGACCGAAGGGTTTCCATCTGATCGCCTTCCTCCACGCCCTCGGCGATGACTTCCAGGTTCATGATATGGCCGATGGAAATAATGGCGGCCACATACTGCCGGGAGGAGTCGGTGGCGTTCATCTGATCGATGAAGGCCTTGTCGACCTTGAGCAGGTCCGCCGACATTTTGTTCAGGTAGCTGAGAGAGGAATAGCCGGTGCCGAAATCGTCAATGGCGATACGCAGGCCCAGCTGCTTCAGCTCATCGAGGCAGCGGGACGCGTTCTCCGCGGAATCAATCATGATGGATTCGGTGATTTCAATCTCGATCTGACGCGGGGGAACATTGCACTCCTCAAGAATGGATTTTACCTCGCTGATGAAATTGTTCTTCATCATGTGCTGCACGGAAATATTGACGCTGAGGGTGATATCCGAACCGCTTTTGCGGACCATGTCCCCGAAGAAGGAGGCGGCCTTCCGGAAGACGGCACTGTCAATTTTGCTGACGAGGCCGGTCTTCTCCGCGACGGGGATGAATTCACCGGGGCTGATCATCTTCCCGTCCTTATCCTTGATCCGGGCCAGGGCCTCAAAGCCGCGGAGCTCATGGTTGATATTATACTGGGGCTGCAGGTGATAGAAAACCCGGTCCTCATCCAGGGCGGCGCGGAGCTGTTGCTCGATCTCCAGCTCGTGCTCGTAAGAAAGGAGATCCCGGGTAAAGGCGACGACGGTCCTTGACCCGCCGGAATTCTTCGCCTTGTTCATGGCGATTTCCGCATAGGTAGCCAGCGCGTCGTGGGTGGCGGCATCCATGGGATACTTCGCATAGCCGAAAGCGGCCTGCAGATGGAAATCAATTTCGTCGATGGTCAGCGGCTTTTCAAGCTCGGTGCGGAAGTGGGAGATGGTCTGCTTTACTTCCTCCTCGGAATCGTATCCCCGGATAAAGAGGACAAATTCGTCACCGCTGGTACGTCCGATCAGGTTCTCCGTACCGGGGGCAGTTTCGACAGCAGCCTTCCAGCGCTCCGCCACGGCCCGCAGGACCTTGTCGCCGGCTTCGTGGCCCATCATATCGTTGATGCCCTTAAAATTCTTCAGGTCGATGAAAACGATGGCAAAGGGCTCCCGCTTATCGAGCAGCTGATCGAGATAGACGCCGCAGGCAAACCGGTTCGGCAGGCCGGTCAGCGTATCCGTCACGGCCTGGTCCCGCAGCTTCGCCTGGGCGGCGTTGGTGCGCCGCTGGTTCCGGTAGATGACCGTAATAGTGATGATGATCAGGATATTGGAAAAGACACCGGGCAGCCCGGACAGGACGGGGGCTTTGATGATATTGATAATCTGCTGCGGGAACTGCAGGATGGAGAGGGCCAGGGCGACCCAGTAACCGAGCTTTCCGTAGAACACCACAAGGAAGATCAGGGAGATACTCAGCAGGGAGGAAAGCACACCGGTGCAGGAAGAGAAAGGCATCATCTTCCCGAAGACAGGGAATACCTTTTGCGATGAGCCGACATAGGGCATATAGATGGAGCCGCCGATATACAGCAGGAGAAGCACCGCAAAGGCAATTTTAGATGAAGTTTTCCGGTCGCGGAAGGGAACCATTGTACGGCTGAGGAAATTCAATTTGCCGGAATTGGCGTTACTCTCTCTCATCGGCAACAATCTCTTTCTACGGCAGCGCCGGTATTATCTTTGATTATTACATTTTATTTTAACATCCAAATCCGGTTCATGCAACTGTTTTTGTGTATTTTTTCAAGCGTACAACAACAAAAAACCGTGAGATTTTCCACTGCTTCCGGCAAAAGGAACGGGGAGACCCCGGTGCGCGGAACACGGCCCGGGAACCCTGAACAATTACACCCGGACGGGTTCCGAAAAACGAACGGGTAACAATAAAACAAAAAAGAAAACGAAATGACAGGAAGACCGGCGCCGGGCGGTGAATCTTAACCGTATAAACCAACAGGGGCCGGATGAACGGGCCACCGGAATAAAAGAAAAAGGAACGGAAAACCATGCAAAGAATCCGAGTGAAACCCGCGGGGAAAACGATCCTCTGCCTGCTGCTGGCAGCAGTGCTGCTGACGGCGGCCGGCGGCGTACGGGCTGCCGGGGAGGAAGAGAAAGCCGGATACACCTTTAATCCCCACCTGTACGTTTCGCTGGTTGCGAAGGACGTGCCGGAGGAATACTGGGAGGCCTTCCACAACCTTTGCGACGCGCTGCGGGCGGGGGAGGCGGAATTCGCCTGCGAAAGCGAGGCGGCTTACCGGTGGGCAATGGACGTTTCCACCTGGGCGGAGCTTTTTCCCACCGCGTGCACAAAGATCAAAAGCCCGGGGAGGAACGATAAGGCCGACTGGAAGGACGGGGTCGGCCGCATTACCTACAGGATTCCGCCGGAGAAATTCACCGCACGGCAGGCTGCCTTCGAGGCAAAGGTGGAGGAGATCCTGAACAGCGTGCTGGAGCCGGACGACACCGACTTTGAAAAGTGCCTGAAACTCTACGACTACATGTCCGCGAACTACCAGTACAACTACGACTTCCAGGAAGTTACGCCGGACGGGGCGAACTACATGACCATCATGGAAGGCAAGGGGCAGTGCATCGAGCTGGGGAGCGTTTACGCGTACTTCCTCCTGCAGGCCGGGGTGGAGGCCCTGCAGGTCGGATGCAACAACCCGCAGATGGCCCATGCCTGGACGTATTTCGTGCTGGACGGGAAGGGATACCATTCCGACCCCACCTGGGCGCTGCGCTCGGCGGAGGACGGGGAGGAACTCTGCCTTTACTACTTCCTGATGAGCGACAGCCGCCGGGAGGATTCCGGATGCGCCGTGGACGACCTGACGGCGCCCCTGCTGCCCCGGTACTGGGAAAAGATGAGCGAATCGACATTTACCGCCGGGGAGGACGGGCTTGCATTTCCGGCCCGGAGTTTCCTGATCCGGCTGGACGAGGCGAACCGGACGGTTGTGTACCATGCGGACGGGGAAGAACAGATTGCCTGCGAGCCTTCTTTCTGATAAAATAAGGCATTAAGAAGAAACACCATACCGGAGGAACTGAAAAATGGAAAAGAAACTGACCAGAAGCAAAGAGGACAGATGGATCTGCGGCGTATGCGGCGGACTGGCTGAGTACCTGGGAACGAGCTCCACGCTGATCCGGGTGCTGGTGGTGCTGTCCGGCGTGGGCATCATCGCTTACCTGATCTGCGCAGTGATTATGCCGGAGGAATAAGTTTTTCGCGAAGGAGCGGCAACCATGAAAAAGCGGCTTTGCATTTTTTTGCTGCTCGGACTTGTGCTGGCGGTGCTGGCGGGCTGCAGCGCGAACAGGACGGCACCCATCACGCAGCTGCAGCAGCTGGACGCCCCCTCCATGCGGATCGGCGTGGTTTCCGACACGGAAGACGACAGGATCGTGGCGAGGAAGCTGCCTCGGGCGACAGTCGAGTATATGAAGGACAGTATTTCCGGATATGTGGCCGTAAGCCAGGGAAAGCTGGATGCTTTCGTATATGCCACAAACCAGATCAACGTGGCGATCCGGAACGGGCAGGAAGGCATCCGCCTGCTGGGCTCGCTGGAGGAAAGCTATCCGGTGGCCATACCGGTTTCCGACAAGTCCGCCATTCCGGACCTCCTGGACAAAATGAACAGCATTATCGACGAACTCCGGGCGGACGGAACGCTGGCGGATATGTATGACCGGTGGGTCATCCGGGGGGACGAAACCATGCCGGAGATCGACGTACCGGAAAACGCAGATACGGTGCTGACGGTCGGGACCGTCGGGGGATCCATGCCTTTCAGCTTTTACAGGGGTACGGAGCTGACCGGCCACGAGATTGAGCTGGCCCGGCGCATCGCCGCCCGGCTCGGCACGTCGCTGCAATTCAAGGTATATGATTACGACGGGATCCTTGCGGCCCTGCAGTCCGGCGACGTGGACTGCATTATCGCCGACCTGTATATGACGGAGGAACGCAAGGAAACATGCACATATACCCAGGAACTGCGGGAAGAGGAAATGGGTATCGCGGTGCGGGATACCGCTCCGCAGAAGGCCACACCCCGCACGCTGGAGGACCTGGCGGACGCCACGATCGGCGTACAGACCGGATCGACCCACGACGTGCTGCTCCGCAGCCTGCTGCCGAAGGCGGAACTGCTCTATTTCAATACGAACGCCGATATGCTGGCTGCCCTGAACAACGGAAAGATCGACGCGTTTCCCGCCCCTGAGCTGGTCCTGCGACAGATGCGCACGGAACATCCTCAGCTGCAGGCACTGAAGGACTTTGCCCTGGTTACCGGGGATATCGCCTTCGCTGCGGCGAAGACTCCGGAGGGACAGGCGCTGTGCGACGAAATCAGCGAATGGTTCAGGGAGATCAAAAAGAGCGGCGAGCTGGAAGAGATCATGAAAAAATGGACAGAGGGGCCGGAGGAGGAAAAGACCGTCGCGGACCTGACCTCTCTCCCCGCTGAAAAAGGCGTGCTTCACATGGCGACGGAAGCTGCTTACGCGCCATTCGAATACATCCGGGACGGGAAGTTCGCCGGCATCGAAATCGACATGGCCGCCCGCTTCTGCAAGGCAAAAGGATACGGACTTGAGATCACCGATATGGTCTTCAGCAGCGTCCTGCCTTCCGTCAGTACAGGAAAATCGGATTTCGCCGCCTCCGCTGTCGTTGTTACAGACGCGCGGAAGGAAAGCGTCCATATGTCCGAACCGTACATGACGGAAAAGGCACTCCTGGTTATCCGCGACAGCGGTACGGCTGCCGGTGCAGGCTTCATTGACAGCCTGGCATCCAGCTTTGAAAAGACCTTCATCCGGGAGGACCGGTGGAAGCTGTTTGTGACAGGCATCGGGACGACGCTGCTGATTACGGCCTGCAGCATCGTGCTGGGCACGGCGCTGGGCTTCGGCGTCTATATGATGTGCCGGAGGGGCAACAAAGCCGCCAACGCGATTACGCGCTTCTTCGTATGGCTGGTACAGGGAATGCCGGTGGTGGTGCTCCTGATGATCCTCTACTACATCATTTTCGGGAATGTTGCCATATCCGGCAGCGTCGTCGCGATGATCGGATTCACGCTGGTGTTCGGCGCGGGCGTTTTCGGCATGCTGAAAAGCGGGGTCGGGGCGGTGGACAAAGGACAGACGGAGGCGGCCTACGCCCTGGGATACACGGACCGCAGGGCCTTCTTCCGGATTATCCTGCCCCAGGCGCTGCCCCACTTCTTCCCGGCATACAAGGGGGAAATCACCGCGCTGATCAAGGCCACGGCCGTCGTCGGGTATGTGGCGGTGCAGGACCTGACAAAAGTTGCGGACATTATCCGCAGCCGCACCTACGACGCGTTCTTCCCCCTGATCGCCGTGGCCGTCATCTATTTCATCCTGGCGGCGATCCTGACGGCCATAGTCAACCGCCTGGGCGTTTTCATCGACCCGCGGCGCAGAAAGGCGGAGGATGTGCTGAAGGGGGTGAAGGGGAAATGATCGAACTGATCCACCTGCAGAAGAAATACGAGCGCGTCACCCCGCTGGAGGACGTGAACGCCGTGATCCGGGACGGCGATGTGATCTCCGTGATCGGCCCGTCCGGGTCGGGGAAGAGCACACTGCTGCGCTGCATCAACATGCTGGAGCGGCCCACGGGCGGGCAGATCCTGCTGGACGGCGCGGATATCACCGCAACGAAATACGACATTACCCAGGCCCGGCGCCGCATGGGAATGGTATTCCAGAGCTTCAACCTGTTCGGCCACCTGACGGTGATCGAAAACCTGATGGTCCCGCAGATGGATATCCTGAAGAAATCCAGGCAGGAAGCGTACGAGAAAGGCGTGGCCCTGCTGAAGCGCGTGGGCCTGGCGGGGCGGGAACTGCAGTACCCTGAGCAGCTTTCCGGCGGACAGAAACAGCGGGTGGCCATCGCAAGGACCCTGGCCATGGATCCGGACGTGATCCTGCTGGACGAGCCTACCAGCGCCCTGGACCCGACCATGATCGGGGAGGTCCAGGCCGTGATCCGCGACCTGGCGGGCAGCGGGAAGACCATGATGATCGTGACCCATGAAATGCAGTTCGCCAGGGCGGTCTGCAACCGGGTGTTCTATATCGACCAGGGCGGCATCTATGAAGAGGGACCGCCGGAACAGGTATTTGACGACCCGAAGATGGAGCGCACAAGGCAGTTCATCCGCCGGCTGAAGGTGCTGGAATTCACCGTCGCCAATCCGGACTACGACTATCCCGTCATTACGGCGGACATCGACCGCTACTGCCAGGCCAACGTCATCCCGGCCCGGCTCAAGTACCGGATCCGCCTGGCCTTCGAGGAGCTGGTGCAGCAGATGCTGCGCGGGGTGCTGGAGAAGACGCCGCTGACGGTGACAGTGGAGTACGCGGAAAAAGAACAAACCGCCACCGTTACCGTGCGGTACGGAGGCGGCCGGTTTGACCCGTCGGGCGGGGAGAATGAGCTGAGCTACAAGGTGCTGAAGGCTTCCGCGGAGGAACTGGAGTACACCTACGATCCGGAAACGGAACCGGGCAACGCGGTGCGGGTCCTGTTCCGGGAATGACGGTCAGTACATTCCCAGGGCCCGGGGCATGAAGCCCAAAGTAAAGTGGATCAGCACCGCGCCCCAGATGTTCCCGTCGCGCTCATAAAGGTAGCCCGTCAGCATGCACAGCAACCCTGCTGCGATCAGGTAATACAGATCATAGTTCATGTGCAGGACCGCAAAAAACAATCCCGTCAGGATTACCGTAATATGTTTATTATCCGTCGTGTTTGCACGGCGGATATTTTCCTGCACAAAGGCTTTGATCATGATCTCCTGCAGGACCACGGAGACCGGATAGAACCAGCGGCCGTGGATATTCAGATACAGCCCGAACCAGGGCCTTGCCGCGGCCTCCGGGTCATGGGCATTCAACCACAGCCGCACCCCGACAATCGCCAGGACGATGGCGGCGGAACAAAGAACCGCCACCAGCAGCTCCCGGCCGATCATCCTCCGGTCCCGGAATTTCAGGGCGGACCAGCGGATCTCCAGCGGCGTTTTCAGCCAGAAGGGAATGATCAGGAGCGTCATTGCGGGAATAAAAAACTTATTGATATCCGACGCGCTCCAGCCGGCCACCCGCTCTGGCCAGATCAGAAGCAGGGCCTTGGTCACGACAACCTCCAGGAGCAGCGCGGAGAGCAGCAGGAGGAAAAGGCTCATGGCATGATCCAGGCCTTTCCATTGCTTCAGCTTTTTCATCGTTCAGCTATTCCTCCGATCCGTTAAAATGCACCCGGATACATACGACTTCGCTCTCCGCCGGCCACTTGTAATGAAATCCCCAGGCGCCGACGCCCGAGGTGGTGATTGCGGTCATGTCCCCGTAGGTCCGCAGGCCGTCCAGCATATCGTTTACCAGGCTGGTGCTGAAGAAATGGGGAATATTGAAACCGTGGGTGTGGCCGGCCATCACCAGGTCCACGCCGAGGGAGGCCATCTCCCGGAAATGCTTCGGCCGGTGGGTGAGGACGATGACCGGCTTTTCCGGATCCGGCTGCAGGCGGGCATACAGCGTTTCAAAGCTTTCCCCGCGCAGTATCGGATCCAGGCAGCCGATCAGCTGGATATCCTCCCCGAGGGTCACCATCTCATCCGCCAGGACTTTTACGCCGGCGGCCAGCACGGCGTCCTTCGCGCCGGGGACCCAGTCCTCCATCAGCCCGTCATGATTTCCGTAGACATAATAAATCCCATACTTCGGCTGCCGGATCGACTGCAGGACCCGGACAAAATTCTCCGCGTCCTTTTCCGCCGTCGTCTCGTCGAAGAGGTCGCCGCCGATGAGCAGCACATCCGGGTCGCAGGCGTCGATCTGTTTCACCATATCGTCATAAGCATATTCATAGGAGCCGGAGCCGGCATGGACATCCGCGATCAGGCAGATCCGCAGTTCGCTCTCCGCCGATTTCGCGCGGACCTGTACGTCATAGGTTGTCTGATGCAGGAAATCGATATTGAAATAACCCGCCAGGGCGATGCCGAAGGAGAGCAGGATGAAGACCACCGTCTGGTACCGCCGGTCGGAAATGCGGCGCTGCCTGTCCGCGGCTTCGCGCCCCGTGCGCCGAAGGATGAACTGATACGTCCTGGCGTAGATGATCCGGAAGATGAAGAACATGGCCAGGAGCGCAGTTGAGATAAAGAAGAGGGTAGCGGTGCGGCAGATTTCATGGCGGATGTTCTCATGCTGGATAAACCGGAAACGGGTAAACACGATGGTCAGCGCCACCGTGCCCACCAGGTGCCACAGGGCCAGGAGCGTAACAAAGAGCTTATCCTTCCGCCAGGAGACGGGATAGTTCATAAAGACAAAAACAGAAATGCCGACAAAGGCGATGGCAGCCAGCAGGAAAGCAAAGGAATTCACCTGCCGTCACCGCCTTCCTGCTCCGGCGCGTGCTTCTTCAGGATCGCGCGGAAAAGGCCGATGGAAATAAACCAGACGAGGGCGCCGAGGCTGGCCGCGAAAAGGAGCCCGTGAATCACCAGGTACCACACCGGCGCGGCGTCATGCAGGATCAGCATGACAAAAAAGCCGCCGAGGAAAAAAGGCATCAGCACCGCACCCGCGACGCAAAGCGCATCCAGCACCCGGGCGCGCCTTTTCCGGGCTGTTCCGTCTTTCATCTGTTTTTTCCCTTCCACCTGTTTTCCTCCTCCGCGGGACGGGCTTTGACCCCGTACCGGCAGGGGAAATTATATCATGGACGGACGGACAAATCCATATGCCCGCCGCCGGACCAGACGACAATGGTGACAGGAATTTCCAATATGTGACAGTCTGGAACGCAGATAAACAGATTGCGGTTATACCCTTCAGATGATAAAATGACATAGTTTGTAAAGGAAACGGAACCGGAAGGAGAAAAGGAAGTTTTCCCGCGGGAAAAGAACGGCCGGGGAAACCTTCGGACAGGAGACGGAGAGTGAGCATCTTATCCATTGAGTTTCTTCTGCTGGCGGCAGGAACGCTGATCGTTTATTACCTGCTGCCGCTGAAAATCCGGTGGATCGCGCTGCTTTGCGGCAGCGCTGCTTTCATATGCCTTTCCGGCTGGTATTCCGCCGCGCACCTGACAGCCGTTGCGCTGGTGATGTGGGGCGGGGGAGTGCTGCTCGGAAAACACCGAAGCCGGCTGCTGCTGTCCGGCCTCCTCGCGCTGGACCTGGGGGCCATGGCTTTCCTGAAGTACTGGCCGGCCTTCACCGGGGCGGACCTGCTCCTGCCCGTGGGCCTGAGCTATTTCACATTCCAGAGCGCCGGGTACCTGACGGATGTATACCGGGGAAAGACGGAGTCCCAGCGGAATCCCCTGAAGGCCTGGCTGTTCATCGGGTATTTTCCGCAGCTGTCCCAGGGCCCGATTTCCACCTGGAAGGAACTGGGCGGGCAGCTGCTGACCGGACACCGCCTGGAGCCGGAGAACATTGTTTCCGGCTTCCAGCTGCTGCTGTGGGGACTGTTCAAGAAAATGGTGATTGCGGACCGGCTGGCGGCGACGACCGCCGCGGTGCTCCGGGACGGAGAAATGCCGGGCTGGCTGATCCTTTCCGGCGCCATCCTCTACGCGGTCCGGCTGTACCTGGATTTTTCCGGCGGGATGGATGTTGTCCGCGGCCTGTCCCGCATGGCGGGCATTGAACTGCCGGAGAACTTCCGCCGGCCCTTCTTCTCCGGGAGCGTTGCGGAATACTGGCGGCGGTGGCATATCACCCTCGGCGCCTGGTTCCGCAGCTACCTGCTGTATCCGCTGACCACCAGCCGCGCCGCCATTGCCCTGGGGAAAGCCGCGTCCAAAGTTTTCGGCAAAAAGACCGGACGGACGGTGCCCACGGCACTGGCGACCCTGATTGTGTTCCTGCTGATCGGCGTATGGCATTCGGCCAGCTGGAACGCGGTGATTTTCGGGGCGTACTTCGGCACGGTGCTGGCGGTATCCACGCTGCTGGAACCGTTCTGGAAATTCCTGCGGAAGCGGCTTCGCCTGCCGAGGGGAGGATGGATGACACCGGTACGCCTCCTGCGCACCTGGCTGCTGATCCTCATTGCCCAGTATTTCGCGTTTACGCCGGATCCTTCCGCCGCGTTTTCGCTGCTGGGAGGAACTTTCCGGAACTGGGATTTTTCCGGGTTCGCGGAGCGGATGACCGGGATCATGACGGCGCAGGAATGGATCATCGCGGGGGCGGCCTGCGGGATTGTCCTGATCGCGGACCTGCTGCGGGAGCGGAAGAAGGACATATGCGGCGCCCTGGCGCGGACGCATTTCTGGATCCGCTGGCCGGTCCTGCTGCTGCTGATCCTGGCAATTGCCACTTTCGGCATCTACGGCGCGGGATACGATCCGGCGGCGTTCCTGTACACGCAGTTTTAAAATATACCTGGAGGCAGACATGGAGGAAAGGAAAGAGGTCCTGCAGGAGCAGGCGGCGGAGCAGAAGGCCAGGCGCAGAAAACTGGCCGGCTTTGGCGTGCGCGCGGCCTGCTTCGCGGTGATCACCGTACTCCTCCTGTCCTACGCCGGATATGTTTTCACTTCCAAGAGCGATTACGGCATCTGCTCCATGATGACATACTACCGCCAGGAACCGGACACGGTGGACGTGCTGGTTGTCGGCACATCCATGGTCTACGCGGGCATCAACACCAATATCCTCTGGAAGGAATACGGCATTGCCGCCTATAACCTGTGCAGCGTCGAGGAGCCTTTCTGGATCGCCTACCATACGATGGAGGAAGCGCTGAAGACCCAGCATCCGAAGGTGATCCTCCTGGACGCGAAACCGGCCACGTACACCACGAGCTACCAGAAACGGGGCCGGGTGATCCTGAATACCTTCGGGATCCGGGACCTTCCGGAGCGGATCCGGGCAACCCTGGCCTCCGTGGAAAATCCGCGGGACGCCGCGGGGTATATCCTCAAACTGCCGCAGGTTCACAGCGCCTACAAGACGCTGACCTGGAACGATTTTGCCTTTCCGCCGGACAACGAGGGCCGGGGGCCCACCTGGAAGGGCTTCAACGAAGCGGACAAGGTGGACGGGCACAAACGGGTGGATCTCAGCCGCTTTGTCAAGGGGAAGCTGAAGATCAACGAGCGGGAAGAGGAATACGCGCGGAAGATCTTTGAAATGGCTAAAGAAAAAGGCATCCCGATCCTGCTGATCGGCATGCCGAGCCCCAATTATTACCTGGACTACCTGTACTACAATACCCTCTGGTCCCTTGCGGATGAATACGGCGTTCCTTATATCAACTACAACCGGACGGAATACAATATCGGCCTGGACTACGAAAAGGATTTTGCCGACTGGAACCACCTGAACGTGAACGGCAGCGTTCTCTTCACCCGCAGGCTCGGGAAGGACCTGAAGGAAACCTTTGACTTTCCGGACCGGCGGGGAGAGACGGCCTGGAATTCCTGGGAGCAGTGCGCCGAAACCTGGAAGGAACAATATTCCGGCTTTATTTCATCCGATCCGGAAGCGAACCCCCTCGGATGGTGATCCGGCGCCGGACCGCTTGCACGATAAAACAGCAAAGCAGGGGCAGGCCCATGCCGACGAGATAATACAGCAGGATCATCCGCGGGTTTCCGATGCTGCAGTAATACATGAAGCTGTGGTACCACTTACGGGAAAAATCGGATACAAGGATTCCGTTGTGATTCATTTTATGCAGATGGAACAGCAGCGTGTTCAGCAGGAACCAGCAGAAGATGTGTGTTATCATAACGGTTTTCGTGTTTTTGCCGATAAACGTGACCAGGCGGCTCCGCCAGGGCAGGAACGCGAGAAGGCTGCTGACACGCAGCCACAGCAGGATCCCGGTGACGCCGCCGATAAAGAAAACCGCCCCGGTTTTTCCCATGTTCCACAGCCCGAACAGCCCGGGCGTAAGGCTGTCATTGCCGGAGAGCAAAATCAGCAGGAACTGCGCCGCAAAAACGATCGGGAAATACCAGCAGCTTTTCAGCGTGTCATGCGCTTCCAGGTGGCGGCGGTAAACCGCACCGGCCTGCAGGAAGAACAGCATGACCACCGAGCGGAGATACACCACGGCGGCCCCGGAAAGGGCCGCTGTTTCTTTCCAGTAAACCGCGGCCATCCCCGCCGCCAGCGTGAAGGCCAGGAGGGCGGTTTCCCGCGGCAGGCTGCGGCGGATCAGCTTCCGGAAGAGGGCGCGGAGAAGCACGAAGTATATTTCCGCCAGGAACAGCGCCGGCAGGTACCAGTCCGCAACGGTGAAGGTTACCGTATAGGGCGTGATCCAGGGATTCAGCAGCCACCTGAAAAAGGTAAAGGAATAGCCGAAAGAGAACCCCTGCGAATGGAGCCAGCCGTTGAACAGCAGGGAAAGGCCGGTAAAAACGTAATAGGGAAGCAGGAATTTCCATGCTTTTTTGCCGACAAAGCGGAACAGCCCGGGCAGGAATTTCCTGCCCTCCGGCAGGTCGGTGAAGAAATAGCCGGAGATAAACAGGAACAGCGCCATGTGGAAGGAATAGTAGGGAAACCAGCCACCGAAGGTCAGGGGCTCCTGCATGGTGGTTGACAGGTCTCCCGTAAAGTTCATATGCCCGAGCACGACAAAGCTGATGGCCAGCACGCTCAGGATCCGCATCCGGTAGCCGGCAGTTTCCGTAAGCTTCGGAGTTTCCGCTATGCTGTTTTCATCCACGCTGCAGCGCCTCCTTCCGGCCGCTTTTCTTTCTGAATCAGGCTTTCCTGTAATCCGGAATCATCCGGGCGAGGGCCAGGCGGTCCGCCTTCCGGTTCGCGTTATAGGGCATGTTTTCCATACGGATCAGGTTTTCAGGCACCGCGTATTTCGGAAGCAGCTCCCGGAGCCGGTTCCGCAGGTCCTTTTCCGGGATGGAACCGGTATAGAAGAAATACAGTTCCCCGTTTTCCACTTCCCGGTCCAGAAGGCAGCAGCAGGTTCCCACGTCCCCGGCACCCATGGCGGCGATCTCCACCTCGCCCAGCTCCATCCGGTAGCCCCTGTGCTTGATCATGGAATCCTTCCGGCCGACGACCACCAGCTGGCCTTTTTCATTCATGAAGCCCAGGTCGCCGGTGCGGAAAAACCGCTCCGCCCATCCCCTGCGCAGGGGATCCGTGACCAGCGCTTCCTGCGTCCGCTCGGGATCGTTGTAGTATCCGGAAAACCGGAAGGTGGAATTGACATAGATTTCGCCGGTGACGCCACGGGGACATTCCTGCCCGTTTTCATCCGCGATGACCACATGCACCAGCCGGTAGGGAGCCCCGGCAGGGACGATTTCATTCTCGCTGAAATCCCCGGTGACGGGCCAGGTGGCTACCGTCAGCAGCTCCGTGCTGCCGTAGAAATTCCAGAAGCGGCCGTTCGGCGCCGCGCTTTCCCACATCCGCATCAGCTTCAGGTTGGTCCGCTCGCCGATGGGAAGGATGAACTTCAGATCCGGCAGGCAGCCGGGCTCCAGGACGCCCGCTTCCGCCACGGCGTTGAAGCTGCTGGGCGTCATCAGGAGGGAATGGATCCGGTGCTCCCGCAGGAAGGAAATCATCCTGCCGGGGAAGGCATGGATCCAGGGAGGCAGCAGGTAAGTCGTGCTGCCGGTTTTCAGCGGCAGGAAGACTTCATGCACACAGTTCGCGTAGAAAAACGGGGACTGGTTGCCGAAGACCGTGTTTTCGTCGAAGGGATAAACATTCACGGTGATTTCCGTATAGCGGATCAGGTCCTGGTGGGTGTGCACGGCGCCTTTCGGAACGCCAGTGGATCCGCTGGTATACATAATGAAAAGGATATCATAGGTCGTGCTTTCCTGCCTGCGTTCGGAAAGGAAAGACGCATCCACGGGCGTGTCCGTCAGCGCGGCGTAGTCCGCAAACGGCCAGTCCGCCCCCAGCGCGTCCCGGTGGACGCTGCCTTTATCGTCACAGATCACGAGGGCCGGGCGGAGCTTCTCAAAAATCAGCCGGAGCCGTTCCACGGGGGAAGCCGGATCCAGCGGGATATAGAAGCATCCCGCATAGACGACGCCCATGCCGGCTTTCAGCTGGGAAATATGCCGCCCGTCCATCAGGAGAACGACCGGCGCCTTACGCAGGCCGAAGGGCTTCAGCGCGCTGCCGATGCGCATGGCGGCGTCCCGGTATTCCCGGAAGGTGACGGATTCCCGGTCATCCTGGTAAGCGAGTTTGTCCGGGCATCTTTCCGCGGACTGCTCCAGGTACTGCAGGACATTGGTGACATCAAAGTACGTGTTCATGTTTCTTCTCCATATAAAACAAACCCCTGTTTCCAGGGGTTTGCCGGTGTGCAATGCGGTTTAATTATTTCGTGAGGGTCATGAGCAGGCTGATCGCATTCTCCGCGTCAATGGCGACAGACAGCAGGACGTTTCCGTCTTCGGTCAGGGCCAGTTTCATGGTCGAACCTTCAGAGACGATGTTCAGAACGCCGTCCACCAGCTCGCAGGATTCGAGGGCCTGGGTCATGGGCTGGCCGTCAATATTGGCTGCGGTAACGCCTTCAGCGCTGAGCACAAAGGTGGAAGCGGAGGCAGATTCGCCTTCGCCTGCCAGCAGGGCGGCTACGTCGAATGAATAACCCATCATGATCATCTTGGTGATGGTATAGGTGCCGAAGAACTGCTCAGCACTTTCCGCGGCGACGGTCTTGATCTCTTCCGCTTTGGTGGCGCCGATCTGCTCAAAGAGCGCTCCGGTGGAGTCACCTTCGCCTTCGCCGCTTTCGCTGCTGCCGGCGAACAGGGAGGCCAGGCTCTCGCCGCTTTCAGCGCTCTGCTGGGCCGTCGCATCCGTCGTTTCCGTCGTCTGTTCCGCCAGGGCGGAGACCGCAAATACCATCATGCACAGAACCAGAACCAGGGAAAGAATCTTCTTCATTACAATTTCCTCCATCCAATAAATATTTCGCGGAATACGGCTTTGCCGCGCTTCCGCCGGTTAATAAAACGATTATACCACAGTTTCCGCCGTTTGGATATCTTTTTTGCTGGACAATTATCCGGCTTTGGAATATAAATAATACATCGGGAACAAAAACTGATATACCGATCGGAGGTCAATCCATGAAACATATCCGCTTTTTCCTGATCCTGCTGCTGGCGGCGGCCCTGGCGGTTTCCGGGGTGTACGCCGAAACCGCGGAGAACACAACGGACTGGCAGCTGGACTATCTCAGCCGGGAACTGGAAGCTGCAGCGGAACAGCTGCTGCGGGAAGGGGAGGACGTGGAGGATATCTACAGCGAAATCAGCTGGAAATCCGTCGCGGATACTTTCCCGGTCCGGTTTGACCTGCGGGAGCGGGGAACCGTCATGCCGGTGAAAAACCAGAGCCCCTGGGGAACCTGCTGGAGCTTTGCCACCGCGGCGGCCAGCGAGACCAGTATCCTGAACAGCCTGGGGATGACGGCAGAGGAATACCGCGCGCTGGAAGGAGAGGACATGGACCTGTCCGAAAAACACCTGGCCTGGTTTACCTCCCTGGCGCTGCCGGAGAAAGGGGACTACCCGGAGGGCGAATATCCGTACAATCCGGACCAGGCCGGCGAAGGCTTTCATCTCCTGGACGCATCCGCCACGGAGACGCTGAATATCGGGGGAAACTACTTCCTGTCCATGACGAGCCTTTCATCGGGCATCGGTATGCTCAAGGAAAAGTACGCGCCCTATACCGCCGCGGACGGCAGTATAAAAAAGGAGGCGGACTGGAGCCTTCCGGAGAAGGACCGCTATGCGGTCAGCTTCGAGCTGAAGGACGCAAATATCCTTCCGTCGCCGGCCGTGTATGACGCGGAGGGGAATTATGTTTACCGTCCCGGCGCGACAGAGGCAATCAAATCGGAACTGCTGGCCGGCCGCGCCGTCGGGATCTGTTATCTGGCGGACCAGTCCATGCCGTTGCCGACAAAGGAAGAACAGAAGGCCGCCATACTGGAACGGGGGAAGGAGCAGACGGCCGTCTCCGCAGAGGAAGTGGAGCGCTGCGCCGATCTCCGCACGGGCTTTACCGGTACAGACGGACTATCCGAAGACGAACTGCGGGAGGCGGTCCTGCTTAACCTGCGGCTGGAAAGATATGATGAGGATACCTATGATCTTCCGGCCCTGAACCGTGACCAGCTGGCTATGATCCTGCAGTCGGCCTATTTCGGCTATCCTTTTGATGTCATTGAAGAGGTGGCAAACACCCCGGTTTACATGTCCTTTATCGGCAAGGACCCGGTGATCCATGCCCAGTATACGTATGAAAAGGGAAAGGCTAATCACGCGGTGACGGTTGTGGGCTGGGACGATACTTTTTCCGCGGAGAACTGGCCGGAAGACCGCCGGCCTCCGGCGGACGGCGCGTGGATCGTGAAGAACAGCTGGGGAACGGACTGGGGAAACGGCGGATATTTCCTGCTGTCCTACTATGACAGGAATCTGTGCGCCATCGGGACATTCGAATACGTCACGGACGAAAGCAACCGGCAGATGGAATCCCTCGCCATTCTCAGATACGACAATATGCCTGCTGAAATCTTCAGCTCCACGCTGTTCAGGACACCGGTATACGCCGCAAACGTTTTTGAGGTGGAGGAGGACAGCGTCCTGCAGTTTGTTTCCGCCATGACCGGCGACCTGGATACGACGGTGACCGCATCCGTCTACCTGCTGAACGAAAACGCGGTCCGGCCTACGGACGGTATTCTGCTGGAAACCGTGACGGATACTTTCCGATACGCGGGCTACCACCGGCTGGAGCTGAGCAGCAGCCTGGTCCTGCCTGCCTCCTGCCGGATCGGGATCACGGTGCTGGAAAACGTCCCGGCAGAAGGCAAAATAAAATACGCCCTGGTCAATACAGGCAGCCTGAACCGGCAGGGCGCGGAAAAATATAACCAGGCACAGGAAGATGAGCATTCAAAACTGGACCGTTACGCCACAGCCGCCGTGAATCCCGGGGAAAGCTTCGTCAGCTTTGAATCCGGGAAATGGATGGACTGGACAGAAGCCATTGCTTTCTTCGGCAGCAAAGGTTCCAACGTCAATATCGCCTACGACAACCTTCCGATCAAGGCGTACATCTATCCCCTGGACGAGGTGGAAGGCGCACACGACCTGTCCGAACGGATTCCCGCCAGCGGCGGGGAAGCCGCGGTCTGTCCGGAGGACGGGTATACGGTGCTGTATCCGGATGATTCCGCCGGCGCCCGGTAAACCTCCGCAAAGAAATAAGGAAAACCGCGCATCGTCAGGATTGCGCGGTTTTCTTCATCTTCACCAGGGTTACGATCAGCTGGATGAGCTCGATGCTGCCGATACCGATCAGGATGTAGTCCGTCCAGTCGAAGGACTTGAAGGCGAACAGGGAGACCGCAAGCAGGACGAGGGTAATTCCAAAGCTGATCAGCTGATTCCGCAGGGATGTATTCATGGCAGGTACTTCCTTTCTGTCCGCGCTTTCCGCTTCGGACAGGGAGAGAATAAACCGCCCTGTCTAACAAATGTCCAGCACTGAAAGAAAAAAATTCTTTCTTTTTTTGCGGTTTTCGAATATACTGATCCAGTACAGTACATCTGAATAATTGTTTCCGGCCGGCAGAACCGGATTCTGCTGTTTCAGGAATCATAAAAGGAGGACAAGGGAATGAAAAAAATTCTGGTTTCCCTGCTGGCGCTGATGATGTTGTGCATGTGCACGGCTGCGCCGGCAGAGGAGAGCGCAACGATGACAATGGATGTGACTCCCGTCTGCGCACCTGACGATCCGATCCTGCAGGGACTGGGCCTGACGGCGCCGGAAGGCACAGAGACGCTTCCGGCGGTGCTGGTACGGCTGAAAAAGGCCACCAAGCTGACCGTCACCATCCTTCCGAAGAACACAAAGAACAAGAAAGTCGATGTTTCCGTTGAGAACGAAGACATCGTCAAAGTCAAGGGAACAACCCTGACGCCGGTACAGGCCGGAGAGACGGTGATGACCGTTACCAGCAAGGCGGATCCGTCTGTATCCCAGAAGTTCCGTGTGATCGTGTTCCAGCCCGTAACACGGCTGACGCTGTCCGCTTCCGAGAAATCGGTCACGGTGGGAAAGACCCTTTCCCTGACGCCCGTTTACCAGCCGGAGGACGCACAGCTGAAGGCGGTGACCTGGAGTTCCTCGAATGAAAAAGTTGCGACGGTGGATGAGAACGGGACGGTTACCGGCATCCAGAAGGGCAATGTCCGCATTACCGCGGTTGCGAACGACGGGAGCGGCGTCCGCGCCAATATCGGCCTGAAGGTTGCCCAGGGCGCCGAGGAGATCCAGCTGAACACCACGGAGCTTACCGTGGACGCCGGTAAAGCTGCTGTCCTGAAGGCGACGGTGCTGCCGAAGAATACGGACAACAAAAAGGTTTCCTGGACTTCGTCGGACGAGAGTATCGCGAAAGTGAACGCTCAGGGCCGGGTGACAGGCGTGGCGCTGGGCGACTGCGAAATCACCTGCACCAGCCAGTCGGACGGAGAGGTACAGGCAAAGGCGACGGTCCACGTACAGCAGCCGGTGACCAAAGTGACCTTCGGGGAGGCACCGACGGTCTACGCAGGCGAAACCGCACAGCTCACCTGGACAACGGAACCGGCCAACGCCAGCAATCCTGCCCTGACCTTCAAATCCGGCAGTGAAAAAATCCTGACGGTGGATGCGAACGGCGTGGTCACAGGCGTCAAGGCCGGAAAGGCGAGCGTGACCGCGGTGACCCAGGACGGATCCAAACGGAAGGCGAAAATCGAGATCAAGGTGCTGCAGCATGTTACCGGCGTTCATATGAAGTGCAATACGGCCTATATTGACCTGGGCACTTACTCGACAGCCAGTGCGGTACTGGAGCCGAAAGACGCCTCCAACGAGAATATGACGTGGGAGAGCGCAGATCCTTCCATTGCCACCGTCAAACCGGCGAGGAACAGCAGCCGTGTGAACATTACCGGCTGCGCAAAAGGAGAAACGACAGTTTACGGCACAACGGAGGACGGCGGATTCAAGACCTCCATTCTTGTAAAAGTCGGCGATTATTTCGATACCATCGCGATCACGGATGCGCAGTATGACGGAGACTTCAATCTCTACATCCGCGCAAGGAACGTCAGCGATAATATCCCGGTGACTTCCATCACAGCGAAGCTCGAGATGTACGACATGGACCGCAATCCTGTTCCGGTCAACAGCAAGGACGGGAGCAACACGGTCGAGGCGACCTACAGATACGCTGTGGATCCCGGCCATTCGACCCAGGAGAACAGGTGGAAGATCAAGGACTACAGCCCCAACAGCGAGACCTTCTACCTCGTGGTCAGGATTACCCAGTTCCAGATCGATAACGACTGGATCAAGACCATTCCGGAAAAACGCCAACCCAGCTACGAATACTATCCCAAATTCGGAAAGTAAAGATCCGGCCGGAAAGGGATTATAAGGAGGAACCCGTACGATGAAAAAGCAATTGATTTCCCTGCTGCTGGTGCTGGCGATGGCCTTCGCGGTTACCGTACCGGCGGCTGCCGAGGAAGCCGCACCCCTTGATCCGTTCGAGGAGATCACGGCAGAGTTTATCCAGGCCAAGGCTGTGGATCCCTATGAGATTGCCGTCCGTCCCGCGCGGATTACCGCCTGGGCGGCCCTCCGCTGGGCGCCGAGTTCCAGCGCGCCGATCATTGAGACGCTTCCCGCAAAGCAGATCCTGACTGTCCTGCGGGAAACCCCCAAATGGCTGATGGTTGAAAACCAGGAGAACGGGAATATCGGGTATATCAGCAGGGCTGAGGTGGCGGAACCCCAGAAGATCGGCACACTGAGCCAGATGGATGTGGACGCGACGGAAAACGGCAAAACGAAGCTTGGCGTGGTGGACGCCAACGGCGCCTTCTCCCTGGAGTGTACGCTGCCGGAAGGCTATGAGATTGAGACTGCTTACTCCTCCGGGGATGAGATGTATGCGCTCATCGTTTCCGGGGATGAGACGAAACCCGCGATGCGCCTGACGATAGGTTTTGAGGAGGCGTACGCGGACGTGGGACGCCTGAATGACATGGATCCGGCAGCCGTCTCAATCCTGGAGGAAACCTTCATCCTGAACGATCCGGTGGCGGAGATCACCTACGGGGAGACCCACCTGGGGACGCGGCTGCTGATCGCAAAGATGTCGAACGGCGAAAAGTACTATATGGATTTCATGACGATCTACAAGGGATACCTTGTGGAATGCGTGCTGATGCCCTCCCTGCATGCGGGAAGCGCGGAACTGACAGAGGATGATGTCCGGATGTGCGTCGATTTCCTGACGGAACTGGACTTTGTGGATGAAAGCGATGAGGACGGGGCACAGCCGGAGGCGGGTGAAAGATATATCGCCCGGCTGACGGACTACAACAGCGAAGACAACACGGTGATCGTGGAAGTGCTTGACAGGCTGGTGTTTGAGAAGGACCAGGCGGAAAACCTGAAGGAAGGGGACACGCTGACGGTCGCGGATGAAACCATCACGGTGGAAACAATTGAGAAGACAGATGACGGCGTCAGGGTGAACGGCCAGTACTTCTTCGAATACGGCGACGGAACGGAAGTGTACGTGAGCTCCTACAACCATCCGTTCTACAATGTTCTTTTCACAAGGACGATGGAGATTCCGGAACGCATGGTTTTCATCGACGACATTGATTCGGAGGACGGAATGACGCGGGATGAACCGGCAACGTACAGCGCCAAAGAATTTGCCGCGATGCTGGAAGAAGGCGGCGCGCCCGATTTCGACTCGGACAACGTATATGTCACCTTTGACGCGGACGGGGACCTGCTGACGGTTGAACGGTTCTATGTCGCATGGCAGTAACAGGCCGGAATGAAGACCGCTGAGTGAACAGACGGCTGCCCTTTCCGATCCGCCGGATCGGAAAGGGCGGCCTTTTAACATCCGCGGAAGAGGGGACGATGAGGCTCATGGACATTGGATTTACAGCGACATTCGTGCTTGGAATCGTGAGGCTGCTGCTGATCGGCGGACTGGCGCAGGCGGTTTCAACCGATCCGTATATCAGCCGCCGGAACCGGAGACTGATCCTGATCATTGCGCTGTGCTGCTTCATACTGCTGTTCCGGGACCAGTTCTCATGGATGTCGGAGCAAAACGCCGATATCCTTCTCCGGCTGACGACGTCCGTTGCAGGATATGCAATCCGTCCGGTCATCATCATGTGCTTTATCCTGATCATCTACGACGGAAAACTGACGAAGTTCCTCTGGGCAGCGGTCGGACTGAACGCCATCATTCACATGACAGCCTTCTTTTCGGGGATCTGCTTTGCCATTACGCCGGACAACCATTTTGCCCGCGGGCCCCTGGGATTCACGTGCGCGGTGATCAGTTTCCTCCTGCTGGCATTCCTCTCCTGGGAGTCCTACGTGCGGTACCGGAAGGACCGGAAAACCCAGATGCTGATGCCGATGTTCTTTTCGTTGCTGATCATCGCGGCTTCGATAATGGACATGACAGTCTGGAGATTTGCGGAGATTGAACTCCTGCCTTTTGTGATCACAACGGTCAGCCTGTTCAACTATATCTGGCTGCACCTGCAGTTTGCGCGGGAACATGAGGAGGCCCTGAAGGCGGAACAGCGGATCCGGATCATGATTTCCCAGATCCAGCCGCATTTCCTGTTCAACACGCTGACGACGATCCAGACGCTCTGCGATATCGATCCGCCGAAAGCGGAGGAGACCGTCGGCAAGTTTGCCGCCTACCTGCGGCAGAATATTGAATCCCTGGACCGGAGTGACCTGGTTCCCTTTGAGAAGGAAATGGAGCATACCCGGATTTACGCGGATATCGAAATGATCCGCTTCCCGGATATCCGGGTGGAGTACGATACAACGGATACCGCCTTCGAGCTGCCGGCACTGACCGTACAGCCACTGGTGGAGAACGCAATCCGGCACGGCGTGCGCGGAAAGGAAGACGGCCGGGTTTCCGTGACCAGCCGGGACGGGGGAAGCTTCCATGAGATCGTGGTTGCGGACAACGGCAAGGGCTTTGACGCTTCACAGATCGACAGCATGGAGAGCGCACATGTCGGCCTGCGGAATGTGCGGGACAGGATCATGCAGCTGTGCGGCGGGACGATGAACGTCATCAGCAAAGCCAATGAGGGAACGACCATTACCATCCGGATACCGAAAGGAGGAACCCTGGAATGAAGATCATCTGCGTGGACGACGAAAAGCTGGTACTGGAGAGAAATATGAAACTGTGCCGGGAACTTCCCGGATTGGAAGACATACAGGGCTTTTCAAAGACTGCTGAAGCGCTGGCCTGGCTGGAGGAACATCCGGCAGATGTCTGCCTGCTGGATATCGACATGCCGGATATGAACGGCCTGCAGCTGGCAGCAAAGATCAAGGAAAAACGGCCGGACGCGGCGATCATCTTCGTGACCGGCTATTCGCAGTACGCCCTGGAAGCCATCCGAATGCATGCTTCCGGGTACCTGATGAAACCTGTTTCCCGGGAACAGCTGGAGCAGGAGATTGAGTTTGCCCTGTCGGTCAGGCACACGGCAAAAGTACCGCATATCATGGCTCAGACCTTCGGGGAGTTTGAACTGCTGATTGACGGGAAACCGCTGGCCTTCAAGCGCTCCAAGGCAAAGGAACTGCTGGCCTACCTGGTGGACCTGAAGGGCGGAAGCGTAAAGGCGGTGAAAGCCTTCTCCGCACTATATGAGGATGAACTGTATGACCGGTCCATGCAGAAGCAGTTCTATGTGATCCTTTCGAGCCTGCGGAAAACACTGGAAGACGCCGGCGTCAGCGAGATCTTTGAAATGTCCCACAGCTATATCCGCGTGGTGCCGGAAAAGTTTGAGTGCGATATGTACCGTTTCCTGGAGGGAGACGTGGAGACGATCAACCAGTACCGGGGCGTCTATATGGATTCCTATTCATGGGCCAGCATGACGGAAGGCATGCTGGATATGAGGGCAGAAAAATAACGGGGAACATTTTTATTTCCCCGCCAGGTAATATTTCCCGTCGCTGGTTCTGCGGAGCGTACCGAGCAGGACCAGCTTTTCTGTATACTCAGAAAACAGATCCGGTTTTTCCACGCCGGCTTCAGCGAGTGTTATCGCTGTTTCAGGACTTTTTGCGCCCGCTCTGGCCAGGCTGTCCAGGATCAGTTTTTTCCGCATTGCGAATACGTTTGATGTAAATACGGCCATCGTGTTTTCCTCCGGATCGTTTTTTATGGGACAAATTATACCATAAATCAGAAGGTGATGCCTTCGAAACCCTGCCAGACGTTTTTCCCGCTGTAGGTCATGGCTTTGGCTTCACCGCGCAGGACTTTCAGCACGGAGAGGGCCATGGTTTCCTGCTCCATTTCACCCGGATAGACATGGATCGGGGCAATCCAGCCGCAGCGTTCCCGGATGCCCTCCGTGATATCGTCGAAACGCATCAGTCCGCCGGTAAGCACAATGGCATCCACCTTGCCGCAGAGAACCGTGCTCATTTCGCCGATACTCTTGCTGATCTGGTAAATCATGGTATTCCAGACAAGGGTCGCCTTTTTGTCGCCCTGTTCAACGAGAGCATGGATCGTATCGGAATTGGAAGTGCCGAAAAGGCTGACAAATCCGCCGGAGCGGGAACACATCCGCCGTACATCGTCCACGGAGTGGGCTTCAATATAATCCAGCAGCCCCAGCACCGGCACATAACCGATCCGGGTGGGAGAGAAGGGACCTTCGCCGTCCGCACCCATGCTGCCGTCAATCATGCGGCCGCCGGAATGGGCACCGGTGGTAACGCCGCCGTCAATATGGGCGGTGACCAGGTTGACTTCCTCATAGGTTTTGCCCATGGCTTTGGCATGGGCTTCCGCTACGGCCCGATGGTTCATGAAATGGGAATGGGATACGCGGTAGATGCCGCGGATGCCTGTCAGGCGCGCATAATCGCAGAACTCGTCCACGTTGGTGGGGTTCAGCGTATAGGCCGGCCGGTGATAAGCCAGGGAGAACTTCCAAGCCAGGAGGACACCGAGCTTGGCGGCGTGCTCGCTGCCGCCGACGGCATTCCAGGTATCGTCATACAGCTTCTGGTCAATGGTCGTTACGCCGCTGGGCTGCGTGCAGGCGCTGCCGCCGCGGCCCACGAACACATCAATGGAGGAAGGATCCACGCCTTCCTCTTCGAGCATTTCCAGGATCACCTGATACCGGAAAGGCACCTGGTCATTCACATGGGGATATTGCAGCAGCACCGGCGCGTCATGGAACCGGCTTTTTTCGAACAGTTCCTTTTCATTGACAAAGATGCTGATCTTAGTGGATGTTGAACCGGGATTGATTACCAGCAGTTTAAAGTCCATCGCTTGTGATTCCTCCGTTGTGTCGTCAAAAGACTGATTCTTTCAATTCGACGCACGGGAATCGGAACCCTTGCATTTATCATGTTTTTCGTCAGAAGGGGAGGTTTCCCGATTTCGCCGTGAACCGGGCGCCGGCGCCCGGTTCAGTCCAGGCGCAGTCCCGCAATGATGTTCCGGAAGAGTTCGCCGGCTTCCGCGGAACCTTCTTCCCGGCTGACGCAGGTAAAGTTGTAGATCACTTTTTCATATTTCATCAGGAGGGTTTCCGCTTTCTGCCGGACTCCCTGCAGGTCGTAGGAGAAACGGTAGCCTTCCAGGTGCGCATTGCCTGCTTCCGCGGAAAACTGTCCTTCTCCGCGGTAGTTATGACCGGCGTATCCTTTCTCAGCCAGCTGCTGGTTGCGCTTCGCAATCGATTTGACATCCGCCAGGAAGGAGGTGAGCGCGGGAATACGCTGCCAGGAAACGGTGATTACAATATGGCGACCCCGGTCCCAGATGCCCCAGCGGTCATATTTGTTTTCCTTATACAGTTTAAACAGGTCATCCGCACTCATCAGCTGAAATCCTTCCGGGATTTCCAGGGTCAGTTTTCCGTTGATTTTTTCACTTGTCATATTCTCCGAGCCTCCTTATCATATGATCCGGGAAGGTCTGTGCCTTCTTAATTCTATATACGAAACAAAAAGCGAACTGTCATCCAATTATACCACAGGAACAGATGTGTATGGAACGTGATTTTCACAAGGCGGATTTTTCGGAAATCCCGCGGACGCCGGAAGCAATAACGTAAGCCCCCGGGCAGGCTGACTGAATGTACCGCCGAATCTATCAGTTCCGGATGCCGATCACTTTCCGGATAGCTTTTTCGTCTGCTTCCGGGAAAAACTTCCGGATCTGTCCGAAAATTTTATCCCGGCAGGCGGCAGGCGATCCGACCGGCTGGTTGACTTCATCGTAACCCCATTTGGTCTCCGGCGTCATCAGGGCGCCGACATGCCAGCCGTATCCGACGCCCTGCCTGTTTTTCCTCTGGCGGAAAGCATTGACAATGATAAAGGTCTGCATCTGCAGTTCCGTGACGGCGCCTTCAAAGCCTTTTGAAACGGCGGCTTTCTTCTTCAGGTCACAGGTCAGCAGTTCCAGGCCGCGCATCTGCTCATCCGGCTCAAAGGCTTCCATGATCTGCCGGTTCCGGTACTTCATTTTTCCGTCTTCATACAGCCCTTCATAATCATATCCGTCCCGGCGGTAATTTGCGAAGACGGGGAACCATTCCTTCGACACAAAGCCGGCTTTTTTGTCGAAGAATTTTCCGTATGCAATATCATCCTCCGGAGCCAGCACCTGCCGCCAGGCCCAGGGATCGCCCGGACTGTCGGTCCACCAGTCGTTCGCCGGAGTATGTTCCTCCACGGAAAACCCGGGGACCGCATTGGAAAAGAGCGGAAGAAACCCGATCTTCCGCACCAATGCTCCCAGCTCCTGCGGGGAATGCAGGCATTCCGGATCATCCCGCCGGCAGCCTTTCATAACCCATACGCCATCCATTGTATCCACGGCAGACAGACTCCTTCACATGATGATAAGCTTTTTTCGACAATCCGGCCGCAAATCCCTTTTCCCTGTACAGGGCGCGGGAGCTGTGGTAAAATGTAACCGGAAACAAAACAGAAAAGGACAACAGCGTATGGATCTTGCTTTGAACCTGGTGATTTTTATTGTGACGACGGTGCTGGCCGCCCTTTTTCCCCGGAAGGACGGGGAATGGAAGGCGGAAAGGTTCCGGACCGCCTTCCGGTTCTTTACGGTGCAGAGCAATGTGTTCTGCGCGGCGGCGTGCCTGCTGACGGCGGTTTTCAGCCTGGCAGGGAACGTTCCGCAATGGGTATGGCTGCTGAAGTATGCCGCGACGGCGGCGGTGACCGTGACGATGCTGACGGTTTTCCTGTTCCTGGCCCCCAGCGTGGGAGAAGGATGGGCGAAACGGCTGGTGTTCGGCCGCCCGTCGGACCTGTTCATGCATCTGCTGACACCGGTGATGGCGCTGGTTTCCTTCTGCGTATATGAAAGGCGGGGGCTGTCTTTCGGGCAGGCGCTGATTGGCATGGCGCCGGTTCTCCTGTACGGCATCCTGTATATCCGGAAAACACAGTTTGCACCGGAAGAAAAGCGCTGGGAGGATTTCTACGGATTCAACCGGGGCGGAAAACTGGTCGTTTCGCTGACGGGAATGGTCATCGGGACCTTCCTGATCTGTATGGGACTGATGCTGATACAGAACGCATAACAGCTGAAAGGAACCGAAGGATATGATGAAAATTGCAATCCCGACAAACCGGCCGCAGGCGGTTGTCAATTATGTTGACGCGCTGACGCAGGCGGGGGCACAGGCGGACGCCGGGCGGGCGTTTGACCCGGAGGAATACGACGGACTGCTGCTGCCGGGCGGATGGGATATCAATCCTGCACGGTACGGAAAGAAAAGAATTCCCGAAGAAACCATCGACGACGACCTGGACGCGGTGCAGTTTCCCGTGCTGGAAAATTTCCTGAAGGCAGGGAAACCCGTGCTGGGAATCTGCAGGGGGCATCAGCTGCTGAACGTGGCTTTCGGCGGGACGCTGATCCAGCATATTCCCGGCGCGGAGAAGCATACGAGCCTTCCGGAAGGCGGGGACAACGTACACGCGATCCGGATCCGGACGGATTCCTTCCTGTATCCGCTTTACGGCGCCGGCTGCAGGGCGAACTCATCGCATCACCAGGCTGTTGAGACGCCGGGAACCGGGCTCCGGGTGACGGCGCTGTCGGAGGACGGCGTGGCTGAGGCCGTCGAGCATGAATCCCTCCCGGTATGGGGAGTACAGTTCCATCCGGAACGGATGTGCTTCCGCTTCCGACGGGAAGATACGGCGGACGGCAGCGACGTGATCCGCTTTTTCCTGGAACAGTGCCGGAAACATAGAAAATAACACAAGAAAAGGGCAGGGGCGGCAGATGGAGATTTCAGTGTATCACCTGATAGAGGGCGCCAGGGCAGCGGAAGGACTGACGGTGATTATTGACGTATTCCGCGCGTTTTCCCTGGAATGCTATCTGTATGCCATGGGGGCCGGAGAAGTACGGCCCGTCGGGACAATCGAAGAGACCTTTGCCTGGAAGGAGAAGGATCCGGAATGCATCCTGGCCGGGGAACGGCACGGCCGAAGGATCGACGGGTGCGACCTGGGCAATTCGCCATCCTCCATCCAGCCGGAGGTGATCCGCGGGAAACGGATTATTCACACCACCAGCGCCGGAACGCAGGGGATCATCAATGCGGTTCACGCGGACGAGATCCTGACCGGAAGTTTTGTGAACGCAAAGGCGGTTGCGGACTATATCCGGCAGAAAGCGCCGGCAAAGGTTTCCCTGGTCTGCATGGGAAAGGAAGGCCTCCAGGAGGCGGAGGAAGACGAACTGTGCGCGGTGTACCTGAAGAACCTGCTGACGGACGGCGGGATGCCGGGCATCGACCGGAAACTCCCGGAACTTCGCTTCGGCGCCGGAAGCCATTTCTTTGATCCGGCGCTTCGGGACGTTTTTCCGGAACAGGACTTCTGGATGTGCATTGCAAGAGACCGGTTCGGCTTTGTCCTGCGCATCGAGAAAGACAGTATGGGATATGTTTCCAGAAAGATTATTGTCTGAAGATTTTATTCCATCAGGTATTTTTTCAAAGCCTCCACACCGGACCGGCTCATTCCGTGCGCCGTCAGGTACCTCGCGGCGGCGGCCTGCCAGTCGACACCATCCAGGGAGGCGTCTTTATCCAGACCGGCGATGACGCGCATCATGACCGACGGTTCCCGCTCCATGATCAGACTGTATTTTTCTGATCCGGGCTGCACCCTGTAATAATTCGTGTAGCTCAGCATGTAGTCTGCAAGGATATCGTCTTTATTCCATCCAATGAGCATTTCCGGCAGCATGGAGGCAAAAGCGGCACGATCCTTTCCCTTCAGGCAATGGAGGAGATACGGTCCTTCCTTTTCCAGAAGGAAAGAAAAGCCCTGTACGATGCCCCGGCCGAATTCTCCGGAGGCAAAATTGATGGGCATACACAGCAGGATGACATGGCCGCTGCGGATCAGCTCCCGGTAATACGGGAAACCGGCTTTATCCCCGGTGAGGGCTTTGCGGAGCGCTTCTTCCGTATCCGCCAGATTCATGACGGAACGGATGCCCGCTTTCCGGATCAGTCCGTCTGCCGCCGGATTCTGCAGCGGAGAGGCGGAACGGTACAGCCGGCCCGGCACGATGGCCCGGAAATTGGCAAATTCCTCATCCGAGGCATAGTCCGCGCGGCTGTCGGAGGCGACAAGGCAGCTGGTTTCCTGCAGCACCAGGGCGCCGGCTTTTTCCCGGAGACAGACGGTTACCGGATCGCCGACAGCAATCCCTGCCGCTTCGCTGAAACGGCCGTAGTTTACGCAGACCGCGATATTGGTGTCGCTGGGGAAAGCCCGAAGCATATATTCTCCGCTGTTCACATAATAACCGTCCAGGAAGGGCATGGTTTTCTGAAAGGAGCCGGCTGTGACGGTTACGAGATCCCCCGGAGCGAACCCTGCATTTTTGAAATCCTCAACGGAAATATCCAGCAGCGCATGACCGAAGTTCTCTATCTCGGCCACAGGGACGGTGACGCTGATTTCGGCCGGATTCCGCAGGACAGGTGACTTCAAGGCTTTTTCCCCCTTCAGAAGCAGACGGCAGTTTTCTGTGCTCTCTGAAAGAATTATACCAGATGACGGACACCGGATACAATCCCGCCGGACCGGGATGAAAAAGAAGAATCGGAAGGAATGGATTGCCATATGGAGATCAGGAAAGTTTACCTGGATATGGACGGCGTGCTGGCGGACTTTGACCGCGGCGTGGAGGAAATGTGCCATCTGCCGGCATCATCGCAGAGCGGAGCGCGCGACGAAGCGCGGGATGAGCGGATGTGGGAAGCCATCCGGGGAATCAGCCACTTCTACGCCAAACTGCAGTTGATGGCCGGGGCAAAGGAAATGTTTGACCGGATTTACGCACAGTTTGGGGACCGGACGGAAATACTGACCGGCATTCCGAAGCCGCAGCGCGGGATCGTGACCGCCGGGGAAGACAAGACGGAATGGATGAAGCGGAAGCTGTCGGACAGGGTCCGGATGAACATCGTCCTCCGGAGGGAAAAGAAGAACTACTGCACAGGCCCTGAAAGCGTCCTGATCGATGACAGGGAAGAAACGATCCTGGAGTGGCGTGAACTGGGCGGTACGGGAATCCTGCATGTGAATCCGGAGGAAACCCTGCGGATTCTGCGGGAACTGGCGTATAAACCGGAAGAAAGGACGCTCGGGGAACTGCTGAGCGAGCCGTCGATCGCCCGAATTGCCCCGGAAGCGATCCGGGCAAGGGAACTGGATCGGGAAGAAGCATGGGGAAAGACGATCCGCCAGATCCGGGAGGAACATTTCTTCGCCGGGCAGGTCGGAGCCGGTATTAGCCGGCTTATGGAGGCAGCGGCAACCGGAGAATGGTATTATCCGCTTTACAGCGAAGAGGAATGCGCAGCGGACGGACGGCGGAAAGGGCTGAACCTCCTGTGGCTGCCGAGCACAGACCCGGCGGCGGATGAAAAACCGTTCCTGTTTGTGGTGCCGGGCGGCGGATTCGAAAACGTGTGGAACCTGACGGAAGGCTGGCCGATCGGGGATGCGTTCAACCGGCTGGGATACCATGCGTTTGTGCTGACATACCATGTGGGGGAGAACGAGCGGCTGCTGGAAAAGAACATGGAAGACTTTGCCCGGGCACTGCAGATGATCCGGAAGAACGCCGGTAAATTCCATGTTTCCGCGGACCGGTACATCACCTGCGGTTTCTCCGCGGGCGGATACCTGATCTGCCTGTGGAACACCGCGCTGGGATGCCCGAAACACGGACTGCCGAAGCCGGAGGCATGTTTCCCGGTGTATCCGTTTGTGAGCCCGAAACTGGTGTACGAGAAATGGGGAGATCCGGAACCGGCGGACAGCACCTGCCTGTACGGCTGCCCGCTGTCGGAAGCGATCCGGAAGGAATACGAGATCGCGGAGCATGCGGAAGGCTTCCCGCCAACGGCCATTTTCCTGGCCGGGGACGACGGAATGGTGGAACCGGAGAACTCGGAGATGCTGGCCGCTGCCCTGGAAAAGAACGGAATTCCCTGCAGGCTGGAAACCGGCGAAAGCGGCGGACACGGCTTCGGAGACGGAACCGGCATGTGCATGGAAGGCTGGCCGGAGCGCGGGCTTCGCTGGGCAGAAAGCCAAAGACAAAAATAAT
>Ga0310690_10002358_pt1 | contig 30949 bp, 36 predicted proteins | sample AusTroGonzalo_MG_2_FD_207661 | JGI IMG/M metagenome (GOLD analysis project Ga0310690, IMG submission 207661) | Bovine rumen microbial communities from tropical cattle in Woodstock, Queensland, Australia - Gonzalo_04 (v2) (version 2) | ecosystem: Host-associated > Mammals > Digestive system >...
GATGAATCAACGCGGATACAGCAGCCAACACGAGGAAATGTATGAAAAAATCATTGTCGAAGCCTTGGAAAGCAAGAATTAAAACATTCAACATTATGAGAAAACATTTGATAATCATTGTATTAGCGTTAACTTCGTTGTTAATGCAAAATTGCAGCAACGTCCGTTTCGCTTTCAAAAACAGAAAGCTTACCCTTGCCAAATGTGTAAGCAGAGGAGCACCGCACGACACAATCAATTTTGTCGTAAAACACGGCAGAATCCTCTCCGAGATAATGGTTGACGGCAAACTCGACACTGTTTTTGTCGATACAGGTTTTAACGGCGAGTTGGTTTATATCCATCCGATGTCAGAATTGAAACCAGATTATTCAAAGGTGAAATTGAGTAGTGCTCATAAGGTGGCAAAAATCTATGAAAAGCTTGACACTGTGCATTACAGCTTTCTTTGGAATCATCTTGGCTTGGCGATGAATATTTGCATGGATTTGAATGTCGTTTGCGGAGAATCTTTATGCGATTATCCGCTATTGGGAATGGAAGCCGTTCTTCCTGAAGACGATTGGGACAGAATGAATCTCAATTTTTCAGACGGCAGAATCACATATTACACCAAAGATAATATGAATTTTGACCTAACTGGTTATAAACCAATAAAATGCAAATACAAATGGATGACAAATCAGCTTTTCGTTTACCCTGTGATAAACGGAGTTGAATACGAATGTCTGTTCGATACAGGAAATATAGGTTTTTTAAGTTTGAAAAAGGACAAGAAAAACTCTCAAAAAACTGATAGCGACATCATTTGCGAAGGCTCATCGGGCATATCGGTTTCAGGTGTTGACAATGGAGGTGAAATCATCATCCGTAACAACGAGAAAGTTACGCTTGGCGATGACAGTTTTGATGCTACGGTTTTTATGTAAACGCCATCAAATACAACAATATGGGTCTTAAATTCATTTCCCGCTTTGATTGGTATTTCGACAAAGGCCAGCTTTATTACAAGCCTCGCGATGTTGAAAACCCTGAATATCAAATAGAAAGCCCTTATCGTATCATCGCAACTGACAAAGGTATTATGGTAATTATGAAAGTCGTTGATGATAAAAACATACTGCGGTTCGGTGACATAATCACATCTGTGAATGGTGTTGAAATCACAAATGAGAATATTTGTCACTACAACGAATTATTGAATAACACACAAGATTGGAATCAATTTGAGATTGAGATAATTCATTAAAACCCCTCAAAAATCGCATCCAAAGTCCTTTTGTCGGACTTGAATCCCAGCAATTCCTTTATTTTCTGTTTCCTTTTGAAGATTGCGCTTTGAGAAACGCAATAAATCTCCGACAATTCCAATGTCGTTAAGCGAGATTTCACCAGACAGCAAAACCGCAGATCTTTCTCATTCAAATCTGACTTCTTCAAGAAATCGGAAAACGAAGCGAAAATTTGCAAGACCGTTTCGCTTAACTCATTGGTTTCCTGCTCGTTAACAGCTTCAAAGACAGTCTTTTTGTTCGCCGAATAATAACCTTTTTCACGCATCAGCTTGTAAATGTCGGTTTGCTTAAACTGATTATATGACGAGGCTTTCTTTGAATATCTCTTTCGTGTAAACAACCACAGGCACAAAATAATAACAAGCGCAATTATTCCATTAACCAGTATTTTTTGTGTTGTGTGGCTTTTCGGCTCTTCAATTTGTATTTGATAATAAAAGGTTCCTGTTACAGTGTCTCTTGTAGCAGTAATACTCTCTATCGGTTCCTGTAAATGAAAAACAATAGCTGGTTTGATAGTGTCGTTCATATCAATTTTTTTGCAAAAATACTACATTATCAAAGTCAAAAACGCAATTCTAGCATTTTTCCAACAAAATTCCAGTGATATTCCAGCCATTTGTCGTATTAAGTTTTGAAATTTGCATCAATAAATGTTTATCACAAAAATTTACAATTATGGAAATGGTACTATTCATCACAATTGCGGTCTTCATTATTGCAATAGCATGCCGCTTTGTTTTCGACAGATTGTTAAAAACGGGTAAGATTTCAGTACAAAATCAAAAAAAGATAAAACTAATTTGGAATATTATATGTTCGTTGTGTGCCACCGCCCTTATCATTGATTTTGGATTGAACCTTTATTCTCAATGGCAAAATGGAAAGAATATCATTGTTTTATTTATCATTTATATCATATTTGTGATAGGCTGCATAATACATTTTTATTGTGGTTTTAAAAAAGACAATGTATGATTTTTAAAAAAGAAACGAAAAATTTGACAAGACATTTGCACCGGTCGTCGCTCTGACCGACAGCATCCTCTATTTTTCATCTTCCTGATTATCAATGTATTATAATTTGGCGGTCGCTGCCTGCCAAATTAAAAACATTTTTTGTTGAAGTTTATCACTCATTTAAAAATATGTTTAAACTTTTATGTTTTTAGGTATTAACAATTTGATTTTATTTCATATTTTTGCAAAAATTAACTGTAGCTTTTTCCAATCTTTTGCGTCTAATGTGCAAAAGATTCTGATCAATGACTGAGAAAGAAATTGAATTCAACCGCATCGTGAAGGCCAACAAAGCCACTATTTTCACTGTGTGCTACCTCTTCTCGAAAGAGCAGGACGAAGTGAACGACCTCTTTCAGGAGACGCTCATCAACCTGTGGCGCGGCTTCGACGGCTTTCAGGGGAAATGCGACGTGAAGACGTGGATCTGGCGAGTGAGCCTCAACACCTGTCTTACCTACGAACGCAAGAAGAAACGCCGCGTCGACACGGTGCCGCTCACTATGGACATCAACCTGTTCACCGACACCGACGACGACACCCGGCAGGTGCAGATGCTCTACCGCCGCATCAACAAACTCGGGCCGCTCGACAAAGCCATAGTGCTGCTCTGGCTCGAAAACCTGAGCTACGACGAAATCGGACAGATCATCGGCATCTCCACAAAAAACGTCTCCGTCAAACTGGTCAGAATCAAGGAACAACTCAAGAAAATGTCGAACGATTAAACACGCAAAGCTATGGAAAACAACGAATTGCAAGAAATGCGCTCGCAGTTGTCGGTGCTCAACGGAAAGCTCGAAAAGGAAACTATCGTCAGCGACACCATGCTCAGCAACGCCACCAAGAAAAGCATATCACAGATGCAGAAAAAGCTGCTCATCAGAATTGCAGTTGCCGCAGTTTTGGCATATTTTGTCGACGGGTTCTTGGGCCATTGGTTTTTATATTGGTTGCTCGGAGCTATGGTTCTGAATATCTTTATTTATTTTAGAGTTCTAAAAATAAAAACCCAATCGATGAATGTGGCTGACAACTCAAAATATATTCACAAAACACTCAAAATTTACAAAAGGTGCAGGACAATCCTTTTTGTCTTCTTCGCCCTGTTTTTGGTGTTTGTCGGAATCCTCAACCTCATTTATTTCTGGGGAACAGAGAAAGGCATCGAAATCTTCTGCTATTGCATCCTTTTCGACATCTTCCTCGCCTCACTTTACTACGTCATCGACGATGTCTTTGTCCAACCCGACGTCGTAATCACTCTCGAAGGAATCATCAAAGATCTGGAATCATAAAAGTTGATTTAATAATTAAAAAAAACATGAATGAAACATTTGGAAAATCGGTAAAACGTTTGCTGCTATTGGTGCTTTTGTATATAGCTACATTGGTTATTGGTGTTGTTTTGGGGAGTGTCTTTGATAACATTGATATCACTAAATGGACCATGGTGATTGGTTTTATGCTTATCGCCGTCTTGTTTTTCGGCAAAAGCTATGTCAATCTGTCGTTTGGCCGCATCGAGCGGCGTATGGTCTGGCCAGCAATCGGCATGTCGGTATTGATGGCTGTGGCACAATTGCTCGTTACAATATCAGTGTTATCTTTGTTTGACGTTGATTTTTTTTATCAGGGCGAAGAATTGGAACGTCGTCAACAGCTTCATTCTTCTCATCATCCATATTGCCAACAACTCACTCACTGGCATAGATTTAATCAATCAAACGGATACTTTTTACCTGATAGCCCTTATCGGCGGCATTGTTTTGCTGGCTTACGGCCTCTGGTGGTTTTGGAAAAATGTGAAAAAATGTGAAAACTTTTAGGGTTTTAGGTATTGACAAAACCTATTTTATTTCATAATTTTGCAAAATAAAACTCCCCATCATGAAAAACCACCTCCCAATCCTAAAATTCCTACTCATCTTATTGGCCCTCTCGCCAATCACCGCCTTTTCTCAAGCCAAATCCTCCCTCAATATCTCCGTCATCGTTTCAGATTCCACCGGCAAACCCCTCAAAGACGTCGCCATATACAACTCTAAGCAGAATCTCATCGGCATCACCAACAATCTCGGAACCACAATTATCACAGCGCATTACGGCGACTCAGTGGTGTTTTCACATATCAGCTACGAGCAGAAAACCATAAGAATTTCCGATGAAAACGTCTTTGACAAAAATGAAAATGCCTGCAACATGCTTGTTGTTATGAATCCCAAAACAAACATGCTACCAGAGGCGGAAATCGTTGAAAACATGCCGCATCTGGCCTATACCAACAAACAAGTTTGGGTGTCGGATTACAAAATCACAGACCGCGGAATGTATCTCATCCTTGATAGCAACACTGAGCATTCACTGATGTTTCTGAGCCATGAGCAAGACACTCTCGCCAAAGCTAAAATCAAAAAAAAGTATGATTATCTCTATGAAGATGCATTCGGAAACATCCATCTTTATGCTACCGACTCGGCTTATCAGACTTTTTACGATGGCGAGAAACTTAATATGCTTTATCCTGTTGACATTGCTAATTTCAAACAGAAGCTTATGCCTGTCAAAGTCATCACAGACAGCTTGTTGATTTTGCAAAAATACACTTCAATGTATCAGGAGATTTTGTATATCAGTGTCAATCGCAACAATAAGGAAACCAAGGTGTTAGCCGATTTGTACGGCCCAACTCGAGAATGGGGCAGTACATACCAGCGCGATTTGTATAAAGATGCTCAGATGGATGCTTTTGTCAAATCCGACCCATTATTTTCCAATATCATGGAACTGCTTGGAATAGAATCAATGAGCTCGTCAGGAGAAGTGTCTGAAGTTGAATATGATATTATTAATAAAAATTATGATTTTAATACCAGTCAGCGTGCACGATACGTGCTGAATCCTATTGTCTGTCCAATCGCTTATTTCGATAATATAATTTATGTTTTTGATTTTGAGGGAGATAAGTTGCTGAAATTTGATGACGTCGGCAATAAGATTTCTGAAATCGACATGACTTTTCACCGTACGACCTATTTCAAAAACAGCCGTCTTGGAAACAGCTGGGACAAAACACTTATCATTGACAAAGCTCTTGGCAAATGCTATGCCCAATTTACAAAAGACGGTCTTGTGACATTGAAAGAGATTGATTTACAGACTGGTAAGATAAAAAAAGAAATAAAACTAACACAACACACATATCCCGAAAACATCCAAATCCACAACGGCACCGTTTATTACAAATTCATCGACGTCCGCCAAACCGTCGGAAAAGATTGCCGCAGCTTATACAAAATGGAGTTGAAATAAAAATTATGTGAAAAAGATGTTTATGTTGGAATCCTACCAATCCCTTATCCTCCCCAAAGCCAAAGAGAGAAAATCGATGAAAAACATCGTCCTTGTGACAAACATGCTATACGACCCTGTTGACACTATTCAATTGCCTCAACATATTATGCCCCGACATTGATGATCCGCAGGAGGCTTTTGACCGCATCACTTCACTTTAATGTCAAACTCTGACCAATCGTCGCTGTTTGTCAGCAAATCATGGTAATAACAGATGTTATCCTCGGTGATTTTTTCGCCGTTTACTGAGACAATCCTGTCGCCGACCTTGTAGGCTTCATTGCCGTCGATGAGACGTGTCAAAACCTTCAATTTGCCCTTGTCGGCAATGAGTTTGTAGCGGACAGGGTGATATGGCTTGACCTCATAGTTGTTATGAGGCTTTGCATATAATCTGGGTCCTCCGGACGATACTGAAATTATCCAGTCGAACTGCGAGATGGCCTTGAGCCCCATGTTGTTGTCCGCAAGATTTTTCACATAGATTATCTCGGTCTCTTTGTCGGTGTCAGCGATATTGAATTTTATTTTAGGGGCATTTACAAACCGTTGCTTATCAGTATGACCGCCAATACCGGTTCCGAACGACCCTTCATAGACATAATCGTCCGCTTGAGGGTTTTCAACCCTTTGCTCATCTTTCAAAACAAAGCCGGCACGTCCGTTTCCAGTGTCGAAGATGCATTTATATTCCACACCGTCGATTTGAGGATAAACCCACAGCACATTCCGTTCATACGTGCATTTTACGGGAACATAACCTGTGGTGTCAATAGTATCCGAATAATTGACAAACCTTATCTCACTATTAGTGAAATCTAAAATTTCATGACCTATGTGAAGGCTTTCAAAACCTAATAAATGGTGGTCGGTGATTGTATATTTTTCACAAAGAGGCTGTTCCGGAAACAAGATAGCCTGTCCAAGTCCTGTGTTATAAATCTCCTCCGTCCCGACTTTTGTATAAAGTGTCGTGATTTTGATACTTGATTTTTTGTCGACGCCTGTCACCCGAACACGATAAAACTTCATTCCTTCGGGGCGTGTGCTCGGCGTATACATCAGCGTCAAAAGTGAATTGTCACCCGTATCGTAAATCAACGAATCAGGCTCGCCATTCAACTCGGCCTTGAAAATAATATGTTGCCCGTTATTTTTGAAATGTATGGTGTCATCAAACCGGACATCAGCTACAACAACTTCATCAGTACACACCTTTAACGTATGAATATACAACCCCACAGGGAAAAAATAGAAAAACACGGCGCACAATGCCACTATTACAGCCAAAATCACGAGAAAAACTCTCTTAGTTTTCTTTTTCATAGAATTTGAATAACAGGTTAATTATTAGCTGCAAAATTACAAAAATTATCAATTATTTGTTTTTATTTCATATTTTTGCAAAAATTAACTGTAGCTTTTTCCAAACTTTTGCGTCTAATGTGCAAAAGATTCGATAGGGAAAAGTATATAAACTTATAAAAAATATGAATGAAGCATTTGTAAAATCGTTAAAACGTTTGCTGCTATTGGTCCTTTTGTATATAGCTACATTGGTTATTGGTGTTGTTTTGGGCAGTGTCTTTGATAACATTGAAATCACAAAATGGACCATGGTGATTGGTTTTATGCTCATCGCTGTCTTGTTTTTCGGCAAAAGCTATGTCAAGCTGTCGTTTGGCCGCATCGAGCGGCGTATGGTCTGGCCAGCAATCGGCATGTCGGTATTGATTGCTGTGGCACAATTGCTCGTTACAATATCAGTGTTATCTTTGTTTGACGTTGATTTTTTTTATCAGGGCGAAGAATTGGAACGTCGTCAACAGCTTATTTCAGGAATTGCCGGTGCGCTTTTTGTCGTTGTTTCTGGCCCTATAATAGAAGAGATTTGTTTTCGCGGACTTCTTCTTGATGGTCTTCTTAAAACGCGATGCCATCCTTGGGTGGCCATTCTTATCTCTGCTGTTGCTTTCGGGCTGGTTCACGGGTTATGGGCACCTTTTGTCAGTGCCACGCTGTTCGGACTCCTTGCCGGATGGCTTTATTGGCGCACAGGCAGCATCATTCCGGGTCTCATCATCCATATTGCCAACAACTCACTCACTGGCATAGATTTAATCAATCAAACGGATACTTTTTACCTGATAGCCCTTATCGGCGGCATTGTTTTGCTGGCTTACGGCCTCTGGTGGTTTTGGGAAAATGTGAAAACCTTTAGGTATTAACGAAAAAAGAGATTCCAGCAATTCTGAAATCTCATTTATCGAAAAAACAAATCTATACTAAATACTTTCTATTTTAAACTTTAAACTTTAAAACTACTCTAAACTCTACACTCTCAACTCTAAACTATTTCTTCCTTTTCTTCGACGCATTATCCGGATTGTTAACGATATCCAGACAATCCTGATAACTCAAATTGTTGGCGTCGTAAGTGCGAGGAATCTTGTAGTTTGCCTTCTTGTATGAAATGTAGATTCCGAAACGGCCACGTAGCACCATCATGTCCTTGTCTTCAGGGAAGGTGGCGACCACGTTGTCGGCATCCGATTTGCGTTTGTTCTCGATGATTTCGACACAACGCTGGAAGTTGACCGTCGCCGGGTCGTCGAGTTTCGAGAGACTGTAGAATGCGTTTTTGTGCTTGATGTACGGACCGAAACGACCGATTGCAACCTGAATCTCAGCGTCTTCGTACTCGCCAATGGAGCGTGGGAACGAGAACAGATCCAACACCTCGTCAAGGGTGATGGTTTCGATGCTCTGGTCTTTGTGCAGGCCTGCGAACTTCGGCTTCTCTTCCGACTCGGTGTCGCCAATTTGTGCCACAGGACCGAAACGACCGATTTTCACATAGACGTTCTTGCCCGAGACAGGGTCAACGCCAAGGAGTTTCTCGCCACTGAATTTGCCAGAGTTGTCTGATGTTTCGGCAACGGTCTTGTGGAATCCTTTGTAGAAATCCTTAATCATCTTGTTCCACTCGCAGCGGCCCTCTGCAATCTTGTCGAACTCCTTCTCCACGTTGGCGGTGAAGTTGTAATCGACGATGGTCTCGAAGTAGCTGATCAAGAACTTGTTAACCAAGATTCCGATGTCGGTCGGGACGAGCTTTGCCTTCTCGTAGCCGATGTTTTCTTTGCCGGTCTTTTCAGTGATTTTGTTCTTTTTCAGAGTATAAATCTTGAATGTGCGGGTCTCGCCTGCGATGTCTTTCTTCTCGACATATTCTCTCTTCTGAATTGTTGAGATTGTCGGGGCGTATGTTGAAGGACGGCCGATGCCAAGCTCTTCCATCTTCTTGACCAACGAAGCCTCAGTATATCTGAAAGGCTTACGTGCGAAACGCTGCTGTGCCTCCATCTTGTCGAGGTCGAGGACCTGACCGACCTTCATTGGCGGCAGCATACTGTTGACGTTCTCGCCGTTTTCGTCATCGACACTCTCGATATAGACCTTGAGGAATCCGTCGAACAACACCACCTCGCCCGATGCCACGAAGTCCTTGTCGGAGTTCGACACATCGATGTTGACCAATGTCTTTTCTATCTGAGCGTCAGCCATTTGCGATGCGATGGTGCGTTTCCAGATGAGGTCGTAAAGTTTGCGCTCGTCGGCGGTACCTTTGATGGTCTGCTGGTCGAGATATGTCGGGCGGATAGCTTCGTGAGCCTCCTGTGCGCCTTTAGATTTTGTCGTAAACTGTCTTGTTTTGACGTACTGTGCGCCGTAGAGGTTCTCGATTTCTTTCTTGGCTTGTCCAAGTGCAAAAGTTGACAAATTCACGCTGTCGGTACGCATATAGGTGATCTTTCCTGATTCGTAGAGCTGCTGGGCGATACGCATGGTGTTGCTCACCGAGAAACCGAGCTTACGTCCCGCCTCTTGCTGGAGTGTGGATGTCGTGAACGGAGGTGCCGGGCATTTCGAAAGCGGCTTCTTCTCCACGTTCTTGATTTTATATGCCGCGCTCTTGCAGTCCTCGAGGAACTTATATGCTTCTTCTTCCTTCTCGAAACGTGTAGGAAGCTCAGCAAACAGCTGATATTCGTGGTTGTCGATGGTAAACGAGAAATTGGCTGTCACGCGGTAGGCGCTGCTGTTGACGAAGTTTTTGATTTCTTCCTCGCGCTCCACTATGAGGCGTACTGCCACGCTCTGCACACGACCTGCTGAAAGTGCCGGTTTCACCTTCTTCCACAAAAGTGGTGAAAGCTCGTAACCAACGAGGCGGTCGAGCACGCGGCGTGCCTGCTGTGCCGACACGAGGTCCATATCGATCTTACGCGGGTTGTCGATGGCGTGCAATATAGCCGGCTTTGTGATCTCGTGGAACACGATACGGCGGTATTTGTCGTCGCTCAAGCCCAATGTCTCATATAGATGCCATGAAATTGACTCTCCCTCACGGTCCTCATCGGATGCCAGCCACACCATATCGGCGCCCGCTGACAGTTTTTTCAATTCAGCAACCAGACGTTTTTTGTCATCTGGAACCTCATATTCAGGTTGGAACCCATGTTCCATGTCCAAACTCAAATTCGACTTACTCAAATCTCTCACATGTCCGTAACTCGATTTCACTGTAAACTCTTTCCCCAAAAAGCCTTCAATTGTCTTAGCCTTCGCCGGAGACTCAACTATCACAAGATTCTTTACCATAATTTTAAATTTTTCGCGCTGCAAAATTACTACATTATTATTTTAAAAATGAAATAATTTTTTTAAAAAATTTAAACACTATTGATAATCAAAGTGTTACATTCTAAACTTTAAACTTTCAACTAAAAAACAACTCTAAACTTTAAACTCTACACTCTAAACTAAAATTTGTATCTTTGCACCATGATTATCATCGACAACGTAATAGTAACCGACGAGTTCCTGAATGCTCGTTTCTGCTGCCAGCTGGCACGCTGCAAGGGCGAATGCTGCGTGGCTGGCGACGCCGGCGCTCCGCTAGAGCCGGATGAGGTCGGCATCATCGAAGAAAACATCGAGAAAATAAAGCCGTATATGCGCCCAGAAGGCATCAAAGCCATCGAAGACAACGACGTTTATGACTACGACGACTTCGGAGGACTCACAACGCAGCTCGTCAATGGCGAGGAATGTGCTTTCGTGTATTTTCATGAAAACGGAACGGCACTATGCGCCATCGAAAAAGCCTACAAAGAAGGCAAAATCGATTTCTGGAAACCTATCAGCTGCCATCTCTACCCCATCAGATTGTTGGAAAAAGACGGCTTTACGTATATGACGTATCACGAGTGGAGCGTATGCGTGCCCGCGAAGAGATTCGGTGAAAAAGAAGGGATACCGTTGTATAAGTTCTTGAAAGAGCCATTAATAAGAAAATTCGGAGAGAATTGGTACCAGAGATTATTGGAAAGAATGGTGTAGAGACGGATGAAAATCCGTCTTTTTCATTTTTTTAAATTTTTTTTAGTTTTATTCCAAAAAAATTGCTTAATTTTGTAAGCTAATTTTCGACAAAAAATGAAGGTATTATTTATCCACCAAGAAATCACTCCGTATCTCAAAGAGACTCCGATGTCTTTGATTGGCAGATACTTACCGCAGGGGATTCAGGAAAAAGGACAGGAAATCCGTATTTTCATGCCTCGTTTCGGCAACATCAACGAGCGCCGCAACCAGCTGCATGAGGTGATACGTCTGTCGGGTATGAATATGATTATCAACGACACCGACCACCCGTTGATTATCAAAGTGGCTTCAATCCAAAAAGCGAGAATACAGATTTATTTCATCGATAATGACGACCTTTTCACGAAGAGAAAATTCACCATTGCCGATAAAAACGAGGATTTCTACGAGGATAACGACGACCGTACGGTGTTCTTCTCGCGCGGCGTCATCGAGACGGTGAGAAAGCTCAACTGGCCACCTGATGTTATCCATTGCCACGGCTGGATGTCATCGCTCGTGCCTCTCTATATCAAACGCGCATTCAAAGACAACCCGCTCTTCAGCGATTCAAAAGTGATTTATTCGCTCTATGACGATGATTTTGCAGGTTCGTTTAATGAAAATTACGACAAGAAACTCAAAATGCCGGGCATAGTGGCAAAAGAGATAAAATGGCTCAAAAACCCAGTGTATGCTAACATTCAGAAGTCAGCACTCGACTTCTCCGACGGCATTGTGATAGCCAGCCCGAACGTCAACCCTGAAGTCGAAAAATACGCCAGATCATTAAATAAACCTATCCTCGAATACCAAGGAGAGGAAAATTACGTTGATGCTTATAACGATTTTTACGAAAAGATTAAGGCATTATGACAAAAACTCGTGTTTTAACACTGATTTTGATTATTTTAACAGGCATTACGTCGTGCAAAAAGACTCCCGAGAAAATCGGAAAGGACCTTCAGCCGACGAATAGCCTTATAACTGTGGCATTTGACGATGCCAGGGATATCGTAAGCAGCACTTTCACAGTGCCTTCGCTGAGTACAAAAATGCTGGGTTATACTTTCCTTGGCAACAACAATGACCCGATTTTCGGTATCTCAAATTTCGATTTCTATACACAGCTGTCGCTTACTACAGAAAGTCAGACATGGGGCGAAGGTGCCGTGGCCGACTCAGTGGTGCTCAACCTCGTCTATAATGGATATTATGGCGATACTACCGAATATATGACGGTGAGAGCCTACGAAATACTTGAAGAAATGTATGCCGACTCGACTTATTCCTCCAATATGGTGCTGGAATGCGACGATACAGAGCTGGCGAATCATATCTTCAGACCTTATCCGCATACCTCCCCCGACACAGTGCTCGATAGAGGCGTGCTCCGTATCCCGATAAACCCGTCTCTCGGTACAAAATTCATTGAAAATGAAGCCGAACTGGTGTCAAATACCAAGTTTAAAGAGTTTTTCAAGGGACTTCATGTGCAGTGCGACATCACCAACGCCGAAGGAGCAATATGCTACTTCAATATGATTCACAGCTACACTTATCTTCGTGTCTATTATCATAATGCTATTGATACGCTGCATTATGACTTTTCAGTAACATCTACGGATGTGAGATTCAACCACTATTATCACGACTTCAACGCTGCGGCAAGTCCAATAACGTTCAACGACACTGTAAACAATGCAAAACTGTATGTGCAAGGCACTGCCGGAACAAGAGTGTGGGTGTGTTTCCCGCACCTTCAGGAATGGGCTAACTCGTTGGATGGCAACGTGGCAATCAACGAGGCCAAGCTTATCCTTAGCGGCGCTGTGACAGATACAACAAGATATATTCCGCCGGTAAAACTGGTGGCAGCAGGAGCCAAATTCTCCACCGATACCACATATGTGATCCTCCCTGACCAGTTTGTAGGCTCGGAATATTTTGGAGGAAGCTACGACAAAACCGACGCTACGGTGTTTTTCCGTATCACAGAATATGTCCAAAACGTGATAAAAAACGGCGCTTACGCCACCAATTGCGACGGCTTGCTCATATATGTTGACCAAGGCTCTTACACTCCACGGCGCTGGGCTTTCCACGGACCTCAAAGCGACAGCCTCGACAAGAGAGTTCGTCTGGAAGTAGTTTATTCACTTATTAACGATTGAGAAATATGAAAAAAATATTATTAATACTTTGCGTTTTTTTAGGTATGGCAGCACAAGCACAAAACGAGACAAAAGTCTTGATCAAGACAACATTAGGCGACATCACAGTGATGCTTTATGACGACACACCGCTGCATCGCGACAATTTCATCAAACTGGTCAACGAGGGCTGGTACACCAATTCTCCGTTCCACCGTGTCATCAAGAATTTCATGATCCAGGGCGGTCAGAATGCCGATGGCAGTGTTGATCCGGGTTATCGCATCCCTGCAGAAATAAAATCTAATCATTTTCATAAGAAAGGCGCTTTGGCAGCAGCACGTCAGGCCGACTATGTTAACCCACAGAAGATGTCGAGCGGCTCGCAGTTCTACATCGTACAAGGTGTTGTTTTCGACGAAAATCAGATGAAAAACCTTGAAATGCGCTTCAACAGGGTTTTCAACGCCAAAGAACGTCAGGCTTATCAGACAGTAGGCGGATATCCTCCACTCGACGGCGAATACACCGTGTTCGGCGAAGTCGTCAAAGGTCTTGATGTTGTCGATAAAATCGCTGCAGTGAAGACTGGCGCAATGGACGTGCCGGTTGAACCAGTTACAATAATTTCAATGGAAATTGTAAAATGAAAGAGAAAATAGAAAAAATTCTTGCGGAAGTGAAGTCATTCCACGCCGAAAACAAAGAGGCGCTGGAACAGTTCCGTATCCAATATCTTAGCAAAAAAGGCACTATTACAGAGCTTTTCATCGAGTTCAAACAGGTGGCTCCTGAGATGCGCAAGGAAATGGGAATGCGCCTCAACGAGCTTAAAAACACCATCCAGGACATCATCGACGAGCAACAGAAACAGTTTGAGACCACGAGCGAGGCAAAGACCGACCTTGACCTCACATTGCCTGTCGATGCAATGAACGGCTCACGTCACCCGCTGTCGATAGTGAGAGGCGAGATTGAAGACATCTTCAAACGCCTCGGCTTCGTGGTGGCTGAAGGTCCTGAGGTGGAAGACGACTTCCATGTGTTCTCAGCATTGAACTTCCCGCCCGACCATCCGGCTCGCGACATGCAAGATACCTTTTTCGTGACAAAATCACCCGACGTGGTGCTGCGTACACACACTTCAAGCGTGCAGGTGCGTGTGATGGAACAAGGCAAGCTTCCGATTCGTATCATCGCTCCAGGAAGAGTGTTCCGCAACGAGGCTATCTCAGCCCGCGCACACTGTATCTTCCACCAGATTGAGGGTCTTTACATTGATAAAAACGTGTCGTTTGCTGATCTGAAGCAGACGTTGTACCACTTCGTGCAGGAATACTTCGGCGAAGGCACAAAAGTGCGTTTCCGCCCGTCATATTTCCCGTTTACCGAGACATCGGCCGAGATGGATATCTCGTGCAACATCTGCGGCGGCGCTGGCTGTAACATCTGCAAACACACAGGCTGGGTTGAGATTTTGGGCTGCGGCATCTGCGACCCTAACATCCTCAAGGCTTGCAACATCGACCCTGAAGAATACACAGGATTCGCTTTCGGCATGGGTATCGAACGTATCGCCATGCTTAAATACCAGATCAACGACCTCAGAATGTTCTTCGAGAATGATTTAAGATTCTTGAAACAATTTGAAAATGCGTAATATATCCTGTAGGGATAACGCATGCGTTATCCCTACGAATTGATAATTTCAATTTCATGCATTTCGATGTCCTCTAAAAGGGCGTCGATTTTGCTATTTGTCTCAACATCAATGAGATAGGCAAACTGGACACCTTCAATATGCTTGATTTTGTCGAGGGTTTTCATCAGGTTTTCGTCGTTGATGTAGTTGCGAATGACGATAAGATAATCGGTAGGCGGGTTGAATTTCACCCAGCGGCCGTCGGCATTGGCTATTTCAACAAGGTTGAAGGTGTTGCAATTTTCGCCTCCGTCGTATAGGTAAAACGAGAATTCTATCTCATCTTCATTGACTATGTCGGAATACTTTACAAGATTGATATTCAATAACTTATTGATGTGCCACGCGAGTTTGTAGTCCTCCAGGTGCGTGCATATGCCTATGATTTTTATGTCATCGAAAGGCTCGACGACAAGTTTTTGTTTCTTTTTTGTCATAATCTATTGTATTTCAATGTCTTGCGACTCTTCTTCCATTTTGTGCCAGGTCTTCTCTGCTGCCAATTGTTCGGCGCCTTTTATTGAGTAATCGACTGCCTGACCATATTCTTTTTCATCGACAAACACTTGAACGACATACATTTTGTCGAATCCTTCGCCTTTTGTGCCGACATGTCGGAATTCAACGTTATGTTTTTCTTTCTGCGACCATTCGAGGAGTTTGCTCTTGAAATTCACGTCGTTGTTTTGAATTTCATCGAGGTCGAGATGCATCAGAATAACGTTGTTTACGATGATTTTTCGTGTGAAATTATAGCCTCTGTCGAGGAAAAGCGCGCCTGTGAACGCTTCGAAGGCATTGCCTCCTATTGAGCGGAAACCGCTGTGTTTGTCATGCGATTTGGCATACATCACCATCTTGTCGAAGCCAAGTTTCATTGAGAGTTTGTTCAATGAGGCGCGGCTGACGATTTTTGAGCGCATCTCGGTCAGAAAGCCTTCTTGTTTGGTAGGAAATTTCTTGAAAAGATACTCTCCCACTATTGTGCTGAGGACTGTATCGCCAAGATATTCGAGACGCTCGTTGTTTATCGTAATGCCATTTAACTTCTTGGTTCCCAATGATTTATGAGTAAACGCAAGTTGAAATAGCGATATATTGTGCGGATAAAATCCGAACACATTATTAATATATTTAGCCAAATCTTTTTCGGCCTTGTTACGATAACGAAAAAGGCTAAGCATCGTTAAAACTTCTTGAAGATGATACTTGCGTTGTGGCCGCCGAATCCGAAGGCGTTGCTGATGGCGTAGTTGACGGTTCTTTTCTTCGGTTTCCAGAAGGTGAAATCGATTTTAGGGTCGATATTAGGGTCGTCGGTGAAGTGGTTGATTGTTGGTGGCACGATATCGTTTTTGCATGCCAGCACTGTTGAGATGGCTTCTATAGCGCCTGCACCGCCGAGGAGGTGTCCGGTCATTGACTTGCCCGAGTTGATAGACATATCATAGATATGTTCGCCGAACACCGACTTTATGCCGATGATTTCGGGTATATCGCCTGCTGGTGTTGATGTTCCGTGTGTGTTGATATGGTCTATTACGTCGGGTGAGATGCCGGCTTCTTTGAGTGCGCGTTGCATACTCAGTGCGGCGCCTTGTCCTTCTGGATGTGGTGCGGTGATATGATGGGCGTCGGCTGATTCGCCGCAGCCTATAATCTCGCCGTAAATTTTTGCTCCACGTTTGAGGGCGTGGTTAAGTTCCTCGAGCACGAGGCAGCCTCCGCCTTCACCCATAACGAAACCGTCGCGGTCGGCATCGAAAGGACGCGAGGCCGTTGTCGGGTCGTCGTTACGTGTGGAAAGGGCTTTCATGGCTTCGAAACCTGCAACGCTTATTGGGCATATCGGGGCTTCAGCGCCACCGGCTATCATCACCTCGTTACGTCCGTAATGGATGTAGCGGAAGGCATCGACGATGGCGTTGGCTGATGAAGCGCATGCCGAGACGGTGCAGTAGTTAGGGCCTTGGAAACCGTATTTTATCGAGATGTTGCCTGCTGCGAGGTCGGGAAGGAGTTTGGGGATTGTGAAAGGACTCACGCGCGGTGTCCCGTCACCGAGTGCGAAGTCTATTGTCTCGAGAGAAAGGCTCTCGATGCCTCCGATACCAGACGCAAAGATAACACCGACTTCAGTGAAATCAGTGTTATCTCTGTTGATGCCTGAATCTTGAATCGCTTCGTCCGCCGAAATCATGGCGAACTGTTCGAAATAGTCAAGTTTGCGTGCTTCTTTTCTATCGAAGTACTGAAGTGGGTCGAAATCCTTCACTTCGCAAGCTATGCGACATTTGAATTTCGATGCATCGAAACGTGTTATCATTCCTGCTCCGCCGACGCCTTTGCAGAGGCTGTCCCAGTAATCTGCGACGTTTTTGCCAATAGGTGTGATGGCGCCTAAGCCAGTGATGACTACACGCTTCGCCTCCATAAGTTATGCCTTGTGTTCTTCGATATATTTGATAGCGTCGCCGACTGTCTGGATGTTCTCTGTCTGATCGTCAGGAATTGATACGCCAAATTCTTTTTCGAAATCGAGGATCAACTCAACTGTGTCGAGAGAATCAGCACCTAAATCTTGTGTAAAGTTTGCTGTTTCAACAACTTCTGATGGATCAACACCTAATTTATCAACGATGATTGATACAACTTTCTCTTTAATTTCTGACATTTTCAATAATTTTTAATTAATAAATCTTTTTCTGCTCTAAAGAAAAACTTTTGCAAAATTAAGATATTTTTTTGAACAATCGACAAAAAAAATGCTTTATTTGGCGTTTAAAATCGTAAAGCGTTGAGATATAATAGGTTATAAATTTGCTTTTTTAAAGAAAAATTTTTCATTTTTATAAAATTTTGCGAAAATTCAGATTTTTCAATGATTATTGCCAAAAATTTTGTAATTTTACACATTATTAAAAATGTTAAAAAATGATCACTAAAGATACAGAAAAAGTCTTCTTTTTGGATGCTTATGCGTTGATTTACAGGGCGTTTTTTGCGCTGAACAAGAATCCGAGGATGACGTCGAAAGGACTGAACACGTCGGCGATTATCGGATTTTTGAATACGCTCTATGAGGTGATTAGGAACGAGAAGCCGTCGCATCTGGGAATAGCTTTCGACCTTGGCGCCCCTACCCTGCGCACTGACAGTTTCTGCGACTACAAGGCAAACCGTGAGGAGATGCCGCCAGATTTGAGGGCGTCGATACCTTATATTATAAAAATTATCGAGGGCTTCAACATCCCGATTTACGCTGTGGAGGGATTTGAGGCTGACGATGTGATTGGAACTTTGGCGAAAAAGGCTGAAAAAGCAGGCTTTATCACCTATATGATGACGCCCGACAAGGACTTCGGGCAGCTGGTGAGTGACAATATCTTCATTTACAAACCTGCCAAGTTCGGCGACCCTGCCATGGTGATGGGACCGAAAGAAGTGTGCGAGAAATACGGCATCAATACTCCTGAGCAACTGATTGATATTCTTGGACTTTGGGGCGATGCTGCGGATAATATCCCAGGAATCCCAGGCGTTGGCGAAAAGACTGCCGCCAAATTTATCCAGCAATACGGCTCGATGGAAGGTCTGTTTGAGCATGTTGATGAACTGAAGGGCAAGATGAAGGAAAACGTCGTCAATTTTGAGGAACAAGGCAGGATGTCGAAGATGCTGGCGACGATAAACACCGATGTGCCGGTGGAGTTTGATGCTCAGGAACTGAAGCTTAAAACACCGAATATCAAGGAGTTGCTGGCGATTTTTGAGGAGCTGGAGTTTAGGACGTTTGCGAAGAAATTTGTGGGGGATTATAAGGGGATTGTTGAGGCAAACAATAAGACGAATACGGCTCATGAGACGTATACGACCCATACGACGGAGCAGGAAACTAAAGCAGAAGCAAAACCAGTTGCCAATAAAGAGCCAGATTTGTTTTCGGTGCTTTCAGAGGAGGTAGAAAACTCGGAGTATTCATTGTTTTCAACAAAGAATACAGCAGCTTCAGTAAAACATGATTATAAAACGGTTTCAACAGAAAAAGAGCTTGAGAATTTGCTTAAGGTGCTTGAAAAAGCTGAGGTTTTCGCAATTGATATTAAGGCAAAAGGAGGAGATTTCTCCACTTCGGTCGAAATGACGTTTTCGGTGAAAGCACATGAGGTGTACATTTGTCATGAGAAAATGACGGAGCTGGCGAAAGTGTTTTCTGACCCTTCGAAAACTATTGTTGGGCATAATCTGAAAGCCGTCATTTCGGTTTTAAATAAACATGGTATCGTGTTGAAAAACAAGCTGTTCGACACCATGATAGCGCATTATCTCATTGAGCCGGAGCAGAGGCACACGATGGATTACCTCGCCGATGTGTATCTGAATTATCAAATCACGAACAATTCGGCGGAGAATGCGGACATCAACTATCAGTTTTATGAGAAATTCAAGCCTATTCTCATTGAAAATCAACTGATTAAGCTGTTTGAGGAGATTGAAATGCCGCTGGTGCCGGTGCTTGCCACGATGGAGGCTAACGGCGTGAAAATCGACAGCGATAACCTCAAGCAGATCAGCGAGCAGATGGCAAAAGAGATTCAAGAGATTGAAAATCAGATATTTGAATATGCCGGCGAGAGGTTTAACATAGCTTCACCACGACAGCTTGGCGAGGTTTTGTTTGACAAAATGCAGATAAAAGCGCCTGCCAAGAAGACGAAAACGGGTCAGTATCCAACTGGCGAGGAAGTGCTGATGAAGGTCATCGACAAACACCCGATAATTCAGAAAATCCTTGATTATCGCGGACTTACGAAGCTGAAATCGACATACGTGGATGCTTTGCCGAATCTTATCAGCAAGGAAGATGGTCTGGTGCATACTTCTTATAATCAAGCAGTTACAGCGACTGGACGTTTGAGTTCAACCAATCCAAATCTCCAAAATATTCCGGTAAGGACAGAGCGCGGACGTGAGATCCGCAAGGCTTTTGTGCCTCGAGACATGAATCATATACTTTTGGCGGCCGATTATTCGCAAATTGAGCTTCGCATCATCACGCATCTGAGTGGCGACCCTGCGATGACGGAGGCTTTCCGCGAAGGCCTTGACATTCATGCGGCTACGGCGGCCCGAGTGTATAAGGTGCCGATTGAGGAGGTTTCGAAAGACATGCGCCGTCATGCCAAGGCGGTGAACTTCGGTATAATTTATGGAATGTCGGCATTCGGATTGGCTGAAAGATTAGGTATTTCTCGCACTGAGGCGGCTTCTATTATCGAGAGTTATTTTACGGAATACGTTGGTATTCAACAATATATAAAAAATAACATCGAGTTTGCACGTCAGCATGGGTATGTGGAGACTATGCTCGGTCGCAGACGTTATTTGCGCGACATCAACGCATCGAACAGCGTGGTGCGCAACTTTGCCGAACGAAATGCGGTGAATGCACCAATTCAAGGTAGCTCCGCCGACATGATAAAGATTGCGATGGCAAATATCCATAATGAATTGATAAACAGAGGTTTGAAATCGAAAATGATTCTTCAGGTACACGATGAACTGGTCTTCGACGCTTGTCTCGATGAACTTGAGATTTTAAAAGAAATAGTTAACGATAAGATGACAAACGCGTTGCCGCTGAACATTCCGGTTGTGGTAGAATTGAATACGGGAGAGAATTGGCTGGAAGCGCATTAATGATTATGGTGTAGAGACGTACGGCCGTACGTCTCTACAATTAAAACAATCAAAAATCAAAAATATGGCTGAACATAATGATTTGGGAAGATTAGGAGAGAAGCTCGCTAAGGATTTTCTGGTGGCGAATGGCTATCAGATTTTGGAACAGAATTGGGTTTGCGGTCACAAGGAGATTGACATCATCGCGAAGGACGGCAACGAATTGGTGATAGTGGAGGTTAAGACGCGTCGGGTGACGTATCTCGTTGACCCTGAAGAGACTGTGGATAAATACAAACAACAATTCTTGATTTGGGCTGCGGATTCATATGTTCAACGCAACAATCTCGATGTTGACGTGCGCTTCGACATTGTGGCTATCGTGATTGACAAAAACAACGAACATCGGATAGAGCATATAGAAGATGCATTCTACCCGATGTTACGTCGCTGATATTCAATCTATTAGCCTACTGAGCAGCCTGGGGCTACCATCTCGCTCGGGGTCACCACGACCAGACGGCCGTCTTTGTCCTCGGCTGAGAGTATCATGCCCTGGCTTTCGACGCCTTTGAGCTTACGTGGCTCGAAGTTGGCGATGAAGCACACCTGCTTGCCCACAAGCACTTGCGGATCTGGATAATATTTGGCGATGCCGCTCACGATGGTGCGTTTCTCCATGCCGTCGTCGATGAGGAACTGCAGCAGCTTGTCGGCCTTCGGCACCTTGGTGCATTCGAGCACAGTACCCACGCGGATATCGACCTTTCCGAAGTCGTCGAAACTCACGGTTGGCTTGACATCATTAGGCTTCCAAGCGTTCAGCTCGTTCTGTTTCTTGGTGTCTTCCAGCTTCTTGATCTGTGCCTCCACAACGCTGTCTTCGATCTTTTCGAACAACAACTCCGGCTGTCCGATGACTTGACCTGCGTTGAGCAAGATAGTCTCGTTTGCCTGGTTCCAGCTGTTGACTTCGATACCAATCATCTTCTGGAGTTTCTTTGCGCTGAATGGCAGGAACGGCTCGCTCAAAATAGCAAGTTTTGCTACTATTTGCAGCGACAATGCCATCACTGTCTTGGTGCGCTCTGGGTCGGTTTTGAACAGCTTCCAAGGCTCCATCTCGGTGAGGTAGCGGTTGCCCAGACGAGCGAGGTTCATCAGCTCGTTGACGCCTTCACGGAACTTGTAGTTCTCGATGAGTTTGCCAATCTTTGCTGGGTATTCGTTCATCTCGGCGATGACTTCCTTGTCGCGGTCATTTAGGTTTTCCAAAGCTGGGACGACGCCTTCGTAATATTTGTGTGTCAACACTAAGATTCGGTTGACAAAGTTGCCAAATATTGCGAGAAGCTCGTTATTGTTTCTATCCTGGAAGTCTTTCCAAGTGAAGTTGTTATCTTTTGTCTCAGGAGCGTTGGCTGTCAAAACATAGCGCAAAATATCTTGTTTTCCTGGGAATTCCTGGAGATATTCGTGGAGCCACACGGCCCAGTTGCGCGATGTCGAGATCTTATCGTTTTCGAGGTTCAGGAACTCGTTTGCTGGCACGTTTTCAGGCACGATGTAGCCGTCGCCATAAGCCTTGAGCATGCATGGGAAGATGATGCAGTGGAACACGATGTTGTCTTTTCCGATGAAATGCACCATCTTTGTATCCTCTGACTTCCACCATTTCTCCCACTCATCGCCGCGTTTTGCGCAGATTTCCTTGGTGTTTGATATATATCCGATAGGAGCGTCGAACCACACGTAGAGCACTTTGCCGTCGGCACCTTCTACAGGCACCGGCACGCCCCAGTCGAGGTCACGGGTGACGGCACGAGGCTGCAGTCCGCCATCGAGCCAGCTCTTCACCTGACCATAAACGTTAGATTTCCACTCTTTATGGCCTTCGAGGATCCATTCGCGCAGCCACTGCTCGTATTGTTCGAGTGGCAGATACCAGTGTTTTGTCATCTTTTTCACCAGCTTGGCGCCGCTGATGGCTGAATGCGGGTCGATGAGTTCTTCAGGGCTGAGTGTGCTACCGCATTTCTCGCACTGGTCGCCATAAGCGCGGTCGTTGCCGCATTTCGGGCATGTGCCGATTATGTAGCGGTCGCTCAAGAACTTGTTGCGCTCAGGGTCGAAAAACTGTTCTGTCTCGCGTTCGATGAACTTACCTTCTTTATATAATTTCTCGAAAAACTCGGCTGCTGTGGCGTGATGAATCTTCGAGGTGGTGCGTGAGTATATGTCGTAGCTCATGCCGAAGTCCTCGAACGATTTCTTTATCATCTCGTGGTAGCGGTCAACGATGTCCTGTGGTGTGACGCCTTCTTTTTCAGCTTTGATGGTTACTGGCACTCCGTGTTCGTCGGAGCCGCCGATAAACAGCACGTCTTCGCCTTTCATGCGGAGGTAGCGCACGTAGGTGTCGGCTGGCACGTAAACGCCTGCCAGATGTCCGATATGCACTGGACCGTTAGCATAAGGCAGCGCCGTAGTTATCAGATAACGTTTGAAATTCTTTTCCATTTTTCAAATGATTTTCAAGCTGCAAAATTAATGGTTTTTTCCGAATATGCAAAAACCAGTCTGCAAATTTTCTCCGAAAATTCAAAGGCCTGGTTTTTCAGGTACGGAAAGTGGCATTCCTTCTTTTGAGAGGTAGAACATATAGAGGATGACGGTCTTGGTACCGAGGTTTTCGCCATGATGGACGGTGCCTACCATCTCGACAACGGCCTCACCTTCATTGACGACCTTCGTTGTGCCATTTTGGGCAACGATTGTCAGTTCGCCTTGTACCAGAATGCCGCAGTTCATGGCGTCGTGGTGATGCCAAGCCAGTTTTTGTCCTTGAGGAATGACATATTTCATGGCCACAATCTCGGGGCGTCCCTGAAAATAATCGGGCAATGCAGCGCCATCCCAGCTTTGCGATGTACGAATAAGTTCTGTGGTTTCTAATTGTTCCATTGTTTACCAATATTTCATAAAAAATTATATGATATTGATTTTTTGTGCTTGTTTAAAGATACGTTCGGCACGTTGTGCGTTGTAGTCGTTTTTGCCGTAGAGGGCGTTGAACATTTGGACGAGACCAGCTTCGCCGAAGCCTTTTTTCAGGATATAGACGATACAAAGATTCTGCAGGGCAACGGATGATGCCAGGATGTCGAGACCGGTGCCAGCCAGTTGCACGAGTGCCAGCTGATAGGCATTTTCGCTGTAGTCGTTTCTCAGTCGCACTATGTCGCCGATGGTCTGCATCTTCAGCAGAAGCATGACGTTGTAATACGGCATAAGGCTGTCGTCATATACCTCTGCCCGGTTGATGGCTGCCATCTTGTCAACCAAACGTTTGAATGGGTTGATGGCGATGAAGGAGCGGAAGGTGTCGCCGTTGAGTGGCACCTCGTCGAAGTTGCCACTTGCCACAAGCGACTGCACCTTACGGCGGTATTCCGTGATGTCTTTGCGGATATGGCTGAACTGCTCGTCGGCAAGCTCAAGGATGCCAGCCAGACGTGTCATGCTACGCTGGTATTCGCGCGGTATCTCCACATCAGTCTTGTATCCCATGTCGTGCTGCATGTTAGCCCACACATGCTGCAAGGCGCTGCGCATCTGGATTTCGAAACGTATCTCGTTGAGTTCAGGCATTGCAGGATCGTCGTATATCGTTTTCGGCAGACGGCAGATATAATGCAGCGACATGTATCCGAAGCGGTCTATCTCGAGCATCTTGCGTTTATCGACGGTGTTGTCCCAGTCGATTTCGAACATTTTCTCGGCGAGGGCGGAGATGATATCCACTTCATCGCTGAAGAAGGTGACGACGCGTACGCCGAGAATGTCGGTGATGTCGTCCAATGTGCGGTATTTGTATCCTTTCAGCTCAAGTTTGCCGGTGAGGCTCTGCTCCGTCTTGATGCGGGAGTCAATGCCAGCCACAATGATATTGTTCTCGTTGAGGCATTTCTGCAGGCATCCTAAAACGATGGAGCGGAGCTTTTCGAATATAGGCTGTTTCTCGCGGTATTCGTCGAGAATCATCTCGCAGTGCATATCCAGTTTCATGTCGGAAATTGATAATTTAGAATTGACAATTGATAATTACTAATTTCTTTGAGGTGGCAGACGTAATGGCAAAGCGCCTGGAAGCATCGTTATTTCAAAATGCGATCCTGGCAGCTGTTCGCCGTCGATATAGATGTCGATGAGATCTTTGCTGGTGATACTCACCTCTCGGGCCTGACGGTAAAGCACTCTGTTGCCGCCCACTTTGCTGCCGATGTGTTCGCCCTTACGGTAGAGGGGTATTATCAGCAGCAGTCGCAGGAGACTCATGGCGCGGAAGTAGCACACGTCGATGAGGCCGTCGTCAACCTTGGCAGTAGGTGCGCAGTTGAACTCACCGCCCACACGACTTCCGTTGGCAATGGTACACAGCACCATAGGGCCTCTGGCGATACGTTTGCCGTCAACAGTCACCTTGATATGGTTGAAGCGGCTGGTGATGATGGCATTGGTCACGCCACGCGTATAGGCTTCGTGGGCCGACTTCCCTCTTGCCACAAGCTCGTTGGCACGCGATGCCACCGTCGAGTTGAAGCCGATGTTGCACACGTTGACGCAGTAGCTGTCGTTAATCCTGATGATATCTATAGGCGTCACGGTGCCGGCCAGCATGTCTTTCACGCTGAGGAAGTTACGACCAGGGAAGTTTATCAGAAAATCTTGCGTTGTTCCTCCGATGTAGAGGATTGCCATGGTGAAGTTACCAGTTTTTAGTTTGGAGTTTGAAGTTGACTCTGACTTTACAAATTCCAAGTATCCCATCAGGCCTGATGCTACGCCGTTGATGATGCCGTTGCCGCCGCATGCCACGAAACACACCTCTTCTTCGGGATGCAGGTCGCAGTAAAGCCGCACATAGCGTGTTGCGTCGCCCTCGCCCAAGGTGGTATAAACCTCATGAGGGTGCGGAGTCTCTTTCAGCTGGTCGTAAAACTCCTTGTATTGCGGCAGCTTGTCGGCACGCCCGTTGATGATGTAGATGTATTTCATATTATCGTTATGATGTTCGAGAAGCCGGTGATATCGAACACTTCTTTCACCTGTGGATTCATGTTGCGCAGCACCAGTTTGCCACCTTTCTTCATGACGCATTTCTGTAACATGAGTATGGTGCGCAGTCCCTGCGACGAGGTATAGCTCAGCGCTGTACAGTCGATGTCGATGTCAGGATGCTCTTCTTCCATAAGTGTATTTGCCGCCTGCTGGAACTGATCTACAGTGGTGGTGTCGATACGTCCGTTGATTACAACGAAGGTCTTGTTATCCTGTTTGTTGATTGTGACTTCCATGGCTAAACTTTTTTTGTCATTGTGAGAACATTATTACCGTCTTCGTAGCGGTATTCGATGCTGTCCATCATTTTCTTGCAGAGGAAGATGCCCAGTCCGCCCACTTCTCTGTCTTCAGCTCCCTTGGTCACGTCGGGATCTTCTTTTTCCAATGGGTTGAATGGTGTGCCGGCGTCGCGCAGCTCGATGGTAAGCAGCAGTGCGTCCTGGTCGAAATGGATGTCGACTTCGAGCCAGCCGATGCCTCCGTCGTAGGCATAGCGCACTACGTTTTCGACAGCCTCCTCTATTGATAGGCGTAGTTTGAACTGCAGCACATCATCATCCGGGATATCGGGTGACGACATCAGATACTCAATGATCTCGCTGCTCTTGTCTTTAATAGGATTGAAACGTTTCTTCATAATTCTATTGTCTATTATCTTTTATCTAAATCTTCACGCTCATTATTGTAATATCGTCGTTCTGCGGGTTGCCGTCGGCGAAATCAAGTACCGAGCGGTAGATAAGTTCCACAGCTGTTTTATTGTCCATGTCGGGGGTAATCTTACCAACTTCCTGAAGCAGTCGCTTGTCGCCATATTGCTCAAGATTTGCTTTTTCAGCTTCTGTCACGCCGTCGGTATAGGCTATGAGACGTGTGCCTGGCTTCAGCTCGATGCTTTCGGCCACGTAAGGGAAGTCTTCGAAAAGACCTATTGCAATGTTGTTTTTTGCCTTTAGGAAATAAGGTTCTCCGTCGGGAGGCATCACAACCAGATGGTTATGACCGGCATTGCAGAAGTCCATGCGTAGCGTCTGTAGGTCGATACGTGCTACGAAAAGGGTGACAAACATATCGCGGCTGTTACTTTCGGCTACGTTGTTGTTGATGCGGCTGAGCGACTCTTGCAACGGCAGGTCGAGGCTTGCCATGAAGTGGAGCGTTGCCCTTGTGATGGCCATCATCAGTGAGGCCGGGACGCCTTTTCCGCTCACGTCGCCTATGGCGAAATGGAGTTTGCCGTCTTTGAGGATGAAGTCGTAAAGGTCGCCGCCCACCTCGCGTGCCGGTGTCAGCAGGGCGTGTAGCTGTGGCGGGAAGTCGTTGCTAAGCATACCCATTTGGATGGCTCGTGCCACGTTAAGCTCCGACTCCATGCGCTCGTTGGCGCTCTTGGTCCTCTTCAGCTGGTAGATGTAATCAGTGATGGAGTTCTCCATGTAAAGGAAGCTGTCGTGCAGACGACGCATCTCGTCCTCGCTCTTTATTTCAGGCAGCTTGGCCTTGAAATTACCCTTCGCCATGTTCATCGCCGACACCGACAGCTCAGTGATAGGACGTGACATGTAACGAATTATTCGACGACAAGGGAAATAAAGCGCCACCAGACCGATGATACCAATAATCAGCAGGTTGAGAATTATCCAATGTGGCTGCGTTTGAATCGTCTCGTTTGCTATGACATACTGCAATGCCAGTCCCAATACAAAGAGCAAGAAGAGGAAGATGATCGACACTATACCGATAATCCTCCACGTCAGCCGGTTAGAAAATGATCTACTCATCGCAATGAATTGTTTGAATTGCAAATTTACGTAAAATTTCGGATTAAAGAAAAAGAAATGAAGATTTTTTGTGTTACTTTAGGTTAGAGTGTATTACAAACGCTATCAACCATTTTCTTAACCTCATTAATTTCTTTTATCAATTGATCAGAAGAAGGAAGATACAGTTTATATTCGCTGGCAAGAATAGTCTTGTTATCTTCAGGCATCTTTGTCGTTTGACATCAATAATCTTTCATACAAAAGGGAATTGATTTGTCGTTCCGTTTCTCGCGCCGTCCAAGCATTGTTAATAGATTCCAATTCATAGTATTCACGTTTATCAGGGTCTGTGATACTAATAAGCAACTTGTACTGCGACCAATTCAATTGCGTCCGCACTGCAGACGCAATTGGGTAAATCCGATAAAATGCACGCGCTCTTTCCAATTGTCTCACGCCAAATCCACTGCCATATTCAGGTTCTATTTGTTTTGCCAAATTCTTAATAAGATATGTTCCGTAATCCGCTCGTTCCTTACCCTGTTGTTCTTCCTCAAATATTCGTTTCCCCAAATTCCAGTACATCTGAACTCTGCAGAAATCGACACTATGCACCCACAGACATCACACTATTTGTATTTTTTACCGATAGTTAATTCATAACCTTGTTTTGGCTCCAGATCAAAAGGGAACCAAAACTCTGTCGAACTGCTCAAATATACCCACACCTTGCCAACCTTGTATTCAAGCTCGATAAAAGTCGCCAAATTGCCTTCAAACAACAATTCATGGCGCTGTTTGTCATTTATATTTTCAGTCCTTATTTTAACAACTGCATAAAGCACATCGTTATCATCAGACTGGATGTTGGGATTCAAATTAACAAAACCTTCGACTTTTTTAAACGAGCCTTCTTTTACTTCTAGCTGCGCAAAAATATAAATGACCATTTACATTTATGGATGCAAAAAGAATTGTTTTAACAATGGAGAAAAACAATATTCCAATATGGTTTTTTGAAAATATTTCCATATTGGAATATTGTTTTTATTACATCGCCAGCAGCACCAGCAACTGAGCGGTGAAAATTCTTAAAAACATCGTTAATGGATAGACTGTTGCATATCCCATGTTGGGGAGTTTGCAGCCTTCGGGGGCGATGTTGTTGGCAAAGGCGAGTGTCGGTGGGTCGGTGTGAGAGCCGCCGATGAAACCCATGAGGGTGTAATAATTCAGTTTTAAGACCAAACGGCCGAACAAGCCCACAATCATTGGAGGCACCATGGTGATGATAACGCCGTAGAGCACCCAGATGTAATGCTCTGTCACTGTGGCTACGAACACGCCGCCCGCCCCGAGGCCAACGCCTGCAAGGAACAGCGCTATTCCCACCTCACGGAGCATCCACACACCGTGGCTGTCGGTGAAATCGGTGGTGAGCCAGCCCTTCCTCACGCCAAGCCAGCTGCCGATGATGGCGGCTACCAATGGACCGCCCGCCAGACCGAGCTTCAAAGGAGCGTCCATGCCCACAGGAATCGGGATTGAGCCGATGACGATGCCGACGGCAATGATGATAAACAATGGGATGAGGTTGACCTTATGACGCTGCGACGTCGGAGTGGCCGACTTTTTCTCTATTGCCACGCCAAGGTCGGAAGGCTCGTTTTTCACATCGATTTTGCACAACGGGCGCAAAATGATGCATGTCATAATCATTCCCACAACGGCTAAAGGATAGGTGACGGCATATCCTGCTGCCAGTCTGTCGGCTGCGCCTTCGATGCCGAGGTCGGTGACGGCCTGCTGTGCCGCCGAGAGACCAGGAGTGTTGGTGATGGCACCGGTATAGACGCCTGTCATGTCGGCGAGGCTCTCATTCGCAAGCTTGGCGATGATGACAGTCACCGCAACGCCGAGTCCCACGTTGACCAAAGCCATGAGATTCATCGCCAGACCTCCTTTTTTAAATGACTTGAAGAAGCCTGGTCCCACCTGCAAGCCCACGGCAGTGACAAACAATATCAAGCCGAACTCCTTGATAATGTGAAGCATGTTGTTGTTGAGCGTCACGCCAAGCGCGCTCAAGATGATGCCCACAAACAGCACCCATGTAATACCAAGGGATATTTTGGCAATTTTGATCCTACCAAGGATAAGTCCCACGAAAATCGCTACCGCGAGGTAGAATATCGTGGGACCTACGCCTGAACCCGTAAATAGATTATACATTAGTTACCTAAAGTTGCAACCATAACGGCTTTAATTGTATGCATACGGTTCTCGGCTTCGTCGAACACGATTGAGTTCTTGCCTTCGAACACTTCTTCTGTCACTTCGATGCCGTCAAGACCGAATTGTTTGTTGACGTCGCGGCCGACCTGTGTCTCGAGGTTGTGGTAAGCCGGGAGGCAGTGCATGAACTTGCAGTTCGGGTTGCCGGTCATGTCCATCATTGCTTGGTTGACCTGGTAAGGACGGAGGAGGTCGATACGCTGTTTCCAGACCTCAGCTGGCTCGCCCATTGATACCCACACGTCGGTGTAGAGGAAGTCGCAGCCTTTGACGCCTTTCTTCACGTCGTCGGTCACTGTCACCTTTGCGCCTGTCTCTTTAGCGATCTTCTTGCAGGTGTCGATGAGTTCTTTTGAAGGCTGAAGCTCTTTTGGAGCCACGATGCGGACGTCCATACCCATCTTTGCGCCACCGACCATCAAGCTGTTACCCATGTTGAAACGGGCGTCGCCGATGTAAGCGTATGTAACCTGGTTGAGAGGTTTATCGACGTGTTCCTGCATTGTGAGGAAGTCGGCGAGGATCTGTGTCGGGTGAAATTCGTTGGTGAGGCCGTTCCAAACCGGAACACCAGCGTACTGAGCGAGTTCTTCCACTGTCTTCTGTGCGAAGCCGCGGTATTCAATACCGTCGTACATACGTCCGAGAACGCGTGCTGTATCTTTCATTGATTCCTTAACGCCGATCTGTGAGCCTGTTGGTCCGAGGTAAGTGACGTGAGCGCCCTGGTCGTATGCTGCTGTCTCGAAAGCGCAGCGTGTACGTGTCGAGGTCTTCTCGAAAATGAGGGCGATGTTCTTGCCTTTCAAGCGTGGCTGCTCGGTGCCTGTATATTTGGCCTGTTTGAGGTCAGCTGCGAGTTTAAGGAAAAATTTGATTTCTTCCGGTGTGAAGTCCAAAAGCTTCAGGAAGTTTCTGTTTCTGAGGTTGAATGCCATGATATTTTAATTTAAAATTGTTGTTCAAAATTTTTTGCAAAATTAGTAATTTTTTTAATGATAATAGGTGTTGAAAAATATTTTTAAGAAAAATGTTGCACGTATTGAAAAAGGTTGTATTTTTGCAGCCTGAAAAAAGATGCATCCTTAGCTCAGTTGGTAGAGCAATTGACTCTTAATCAATGGGTCCAGG
>Ga0310690_10002359_pt1 | contig 30949 bp, 32 predicted proteins | sample AusTroGonzalo_MG_2_FD_207661 | JGI IMG/M metagenome (GOLD analysis project Ga0310690, IMG submission 207661) | Bovine rumen microbial communities from tropical cattle in Woodstock, Queensland, Australia - Gonzalo_04 (v2) (version 2) | ecosystem: Host-associated > Mammals > Digestive system >...
AATATAATGTGACTTGCAGAGATAACGGTAAGGATTGTTGTTTTCGTCTATGCCTTTTGAAGTGCGCATCCCTTGTCGGGAATAGATGACATCGATTTCGCCACCAAGGATAAAATGCTTGGGAATGAGTGCAATGCGTACACCGCCAGTGAAATCCGTGCGAAATGTTGTGCTGTCCATGCCGCTGATGTTCATGGTGGAAAATGCTGGGCCAATGAGCAGACCGCCGCCTAATTTTTGTGCAAATAAGGTGGGTGTCAACAACAGCAAGAGAACGAAAATCAGCAGCTTTTTGAACATAGTTGGAATATTATTTCGCAGGCAAAGATAAGTTATTTCCGACAAATAATACTTCAACATTAAAAGCATGATTGATGCTTTTTCATTGGTGAAATCGTGAGGCAGCAATGTTTTTTCTTTCCCTAAAGCGATTTTTTCCTAATTTTGTGGCTTATTCGAAATCATTAACACAAAAATCTGGATTTTTATGAAAGACAACACCTATTTTCCAAGTATGCTTCCTGCCGACGAACTCGCGCAAGTGAAGTATATTCCTACCGTTCCTGAGTTTGTGACGTGGATTGAGCAAAAATGGGCCGAGTTGCCTTGCCTTTCTGACACGGTGAACATCTATACTTATGCTCAAGTATGTGATACTGTGGCTCGTAAACGTGCTTTGCTCAACAGCTTTGGTCTTCAGAAAGGCGACAAAGTGGCCATTATCGACAATACGACCGTCGAGGCTGTGGAGATGTTTCTTGCAGTCACTTCGGCAGGCTATGTGGCCATCAATTTGCCTTCGCAACTGCCTGCACCTGCTATCGTTGGCTGCTGCATGAAGTTTGGCGTGAAAGTGCTCGCGGCTGGTAAGGACTTCATGGAGACGGTGAAAGAAGCTCCTTGCAAAGTTATTGCCATTACGGAATGTGCCGACCATGCTGCTCCAGTTGCGGTGGTCGATAAGGAAGACCCTGTGGCCATTTTCTTCACGGGAGGCACGACAGGAGCACCCAAGGGAGCTATTCTGCCACATCGCGCCTTGATGCGTGGCTCGCTCAATGGTGTGTATGCACCTGGAAATCAGCTGGGTTGCCATCGTTATGCTTGCGTCCTGCCGTTAAGCCATGTCTTTGGCTTGATTTACAGCACGATGTCCGTATTATATAAAGGTGGAGCATGGTATTCTGCGGCCAACACGAAGGAAACCATCTCCAAGTTGCCGGTTATCAAACCCACTATGATGGTAGCAGTGCCGGGTATCTGTGAAATCCTTTTGGGTCTCGTCAAGATGTATGGTAAAGGCTTCCTTGGCGGCAACCTCAAAGTCATCATTTCAGGTGCGGCTAATGTGCCTCCGAAACTCATCGGCGAATTCGATGAACTGGGTATCAACTTGTTTGCTGGCTACGGCATGACGGAAGGTGCCAACCTGACCACGGGTAACGTGGATGTGGTTTCAAGACCTACTTCGGTTGGCAAGGTTTATCCTGAGCAGGAACTCAAGGTGGTAGATGGCGAGTTGTGGTTCCGTGGCGACAACGTGTTCCTCGGTTATTATGGAGACCCCGAAAAGACTGCCGAGACTCTGACGCCCGACGGCTGGCTCAAGACAGGCGACCTTGTGCGCTTCGATGAAGAAGGCTACATGTACATTGTGGGACGCATCAAGAATCTTATCATTCTTTCCAATGGTGAAAATGTCAGTCCCGAAAGCATCGAAGAATTGTTCTATAAGGATCCCAAGCTCCGTGATTGCCTCGTCAAGGAAGATGAACTTGACGGTCGCGGCGTGATCGCCATCGAAATCCTGCCTCGCATGGAAGAGTTTGGCACTGATAGGGACGAAATCGAGGCCTATTTCAAAAACCTTGTCGGTGAGGTCAATGCCACGTTGCCGACTACACATCGAATCAGTAAAGTCACCGTGCGCAGGGAAGACTTTAAGCGCACTGGTGCCATGAAAGTATCAAGAAATTAAAAAGTTATGCAAAGAGAAACGATATTTGAGGAACTGAAGGAAATTTTGCTTCAGATTAAGCCTTCGATGGATTTTTCGGCTGTCAACAACGATTCGCAATTGGTTCGTGACTTGGGTCTCGACTCGCTGACCATCTTGCTGTTGAGCTTGGCCGTTGAGAATAAGTTCGGTTTCAAGTTTGAAGGCACGCCTAAGTTCAACACCGTGGGCGAAGTAATGGACTACATTGAATCACACACAACCCGTTGACCATGGCCATCCGCATCGAAAAAGTGGAAAGTCACAAGCAATTGAAAAAGTTTGTGACTTTCCCTCTCAAACTTTACAAAAACTGCGAAAATTGGGTGCCCGCTTTGGAAGGTGACGAGTACGACACCTTCAATCCCAAGAAAAATGGAGCTTACGACTTTTGCGAAGCCGATTGCTTCTTGGCTTATCGCGGTAATGAAATCGTAGGTCGCGTGGCGGCTATCATCAACCACAAGGCCGATGATGCCAAAAGTATTGTCCGCTTTGGTTGGCTCGATTTCATTGAGGACGAGGAAGTGCTTCGAGCCTTAATGGACACCGTCGAGGCATGGGGCAGGGAGCGCGGTCGCAGCGAAGTGCGTGGTCCCTGGGGTTTCACCGACATGGACAAGGAAGGTTTGTTGGTGGAAGGTTACGAAAACTTGAGCCCTTTCACTTGTTTATACAATTATCCTTATTATGGTTCCATGCTTGAAAAACAGGGCTTTACAAAAGATGTGGACTGGACGCAGCGCGTGCTGGAGGTGAGTAAGGAAATGCCCCCCATGTTCCAATTCGCTAACTTGATAGAGGAACGCTTCAATGTGCATGTTGTCAAGCCGAAGAGCATGAAAGACATGTCGAAACGCTATGGTATGGAGATTTTCCACATGTACAACGAAGCATTTGCGCCATTGCATGGTTTTTCACCGCTCACCGACAAGCAGATAGAGGCTTATTTGAAAACCTACGTCCCGATTTTGGACAAGGATTTTGTGGCTGTGGCCGTCAATGCCGATGACAAGCCTGTAGGTTTCCTTTTCTGTGTGCCCTCGCTATCGAAGGCCGTGAAGAAATCCAACGGACGCTTATTCCCCTTCGGTTTCCTTCACATCCTGAAAGCCTTGAAGAAGAACGACACGCTTGAAGCCTTGATTATGGGTGTCATGCCTGACTATCAGCAATGTGGCATACCCGTCTTGATGTTCAAATACCTCCACGAAAACTGCATCAAGCGCGGCATCGACACCATCATCATGAACCCGCAATTGGAAGAAAACTACAAGGTGCAGTCGCTTTTCGGCGAGTATAAAACCATTCCTTTCATGCGTCGCAGGGCCTACAAGAAAAGCATTTGATGGCGGAGTATTGTAGAAGTTTTTAATTTTGCATTTTATTCTAAAACGATTGCAATGTCAACAAACAAATTGGGTGTCTTGGCAAAAGACACGGCTATTTACGGCTTAAGTAGCATCATTGGCAGGTTCTTGAACTACCTGCTTGTTCCGTTGTACACATATCAAATTGCCGCTGAATCAGGAGGTTATGGTATCGTTACAAACCTTTATGCTTATACAGCCTTGATTCTGGTCGTTTTGACTTTCGGTATGGAGACCACTTTCTTCCGCTTTTCCAACAAGGAAGGCGTGAAGCCCGAAAAAGCTTTTTCAACGGCGGCTCTTTCGGTAGGTTTTGTTGCATTGCTGTTTGTGGCTTTGGTCAGCATTTTCTTGAAACCCATTGCCGGGGCTTTGGATTATGCCGCCCATCCTGAATTTGTTGAGATTATGGCCATCATCGTGGCGATAGATGCTTTTCAAGCCATCCTGTTTGCTCGTTTGCGTTTTGAAAAGCGTCCCATCAAGTTCGCCACATTAAAATTATTGTTCATCATCCTCAACATCGGACTGAACCTGTTCATTTTCCTTGTTGCGCCTAGACTGAAAGAAAACCTTCCTGAATTGATGGCTTGGTATAACCTTGACTATCAAGTTGGTTATATTTTCGTCGTCAACCTAATTTGCACGAGTCTGATTACTTTGGGCTTTATTCCCGAACTGAAAAAGCTGAAATACGGCATCGACAAGGATTTGTTGAAGCAGATGCTGAACTATACTTGGCCCTTGCTGCTCTTGGGGTTGGCGGGCATCCTTAACCAAGTCGCTGACAAGATTTGCTATCGTTTCATCGTGCCAGGGCAGGAAGGTGAAGTGCAATTGGGAATTTACGGAGCTTGTGTGAAAATCGCTATGATCATGGCGATGATTACGCAAGCTTTCCGTTACGCCTATGAACCTTTCGTCTTTGGCGGCAAACGCGACACCGCCGACAAGGAAACCCAAGCCAAGGTGATGAAATATTTCATCATCTTCACGCTGTTTGCTTTCCTCGCCGTGGTGATGTACATGCCCATTCTGCGGTATATTATCAAAAGCGATTATTGGGAGGGGCTGCGTGTGGTGCCCATCGTGATGATGGCGGAAATCTTCATGGGTATTTATTTCAATCTGTCATTCTGGTACAAACTCACTGACCAAACCTGGTGGGGAGCCATCTTCAGTGCCATTGGTTGTGTAGTTTTATTGGCTATCAACTTCATTTTCGTGCCGAAATACGGCTACATGGCTTGTGCTTGGGGTGGATTTGCGGGCTATGCCACTTGTATGGTGCTGTCGTATTTCGTTGGACAGAAAAAAGCTCCGATACCTTATGATTTGAAATCTGCTTTCATCTATTTTGCTCTCGCTATTGCCTTGTATTTCGTGCAAAAGAGTATCCACATTGAGAACACCGTCTTGACTTTGGTGATTAATACGGTGCTGTTGTTGGTGTTCTTTGCATTCATTTGCTGGATGGAGAAGGATTTGGTGAGGGGAGTGATGGGGTTGATAAGGAAGCGGAAATAATTTTGGAAAAAGAAGATTCCCTCTGTTGCATAGGCGGAGGGATTTTTTTTGTTTGCGTCGCTTCGCGCATTGACTACGTCGAATCTTCGATTTGCGAGGAGGAACGACGAAGCAATCCAGATAATTAATTGTTGTGTCATGGTCTGGATTGCTTCACTGCGTTCGCAATGACGCAAAGTGGCAGTCAGGCGCAAGCGGAAAAACGAAACTCGTCAGAAAAAATGTCATTTTTAGGCGAAAACTCGTCGGAAAAAGTGTAAGGTTTGGTCTAAAACTCGTCAGAAAAAATGTAATTGAATATTATAAATTATTGAAAATAAGTTGAATAGAAATTTCCGAACTAAAATCCAAATATAAATCCTATTTTTGCGTTTTAGAAGTAATTTGCACAATTCCTAAAATTCGCCGTTATGCAAGTAAAAATCGTCAATACCTCAAATAACTCCTTGCCCGCCTACGAGACCAAAAACTCCGCTGGCATGGATCTCCGCGCCTTTTTGCCCGAAGGTCCCATCATCCTTGAACCTATGCAACGTGCCTTGGTGCCTACGGGCCTCTATATGGAAATCCCTGAAGGCTACGAAGGACAAGTTCGGCCTCGCAGTGGGTTGGCCATCAAGAGTGGCATCACCGTACTCAATAGTCCTGGCACCGTGGATGCGGACTATCGCGGTCAGGTGTGTGTTATCCTTATCAATCTGTCAGACAAGGCTTTCGTCATCAACAGCGGCGACCGCATCGCACAGATGGTTTTCGCCAAATGTGAGCAGGCTGAAATGGTCCAAGTGGAAACGCTTTCTGAAACGGAACGTGGCGCTGGTGGCTTTGGACATACGGGAAAAAGTTGATAGTTAATAGTTTGCAGTTATCAATTATGAGAGTTAAGATTGTCATATTGTTTTTGTTTTTGTGCTGTGTTTCGGCTTGGGCGCAGGAAGATGTGAGGAAGAATGCCACTTATTTCTCGAACGGTTTGCAGAGCAAATACCGCGAGGACACCGATGGCGCTATCCGCAATTTCGAACAAGCCCTGCGTTACATGCCCGACGATGCTGCTTCGATGTATGAGTTGAGCGAACAATACTATGATGCTGGTCGCATAGAAGAGGCTTTCAAGATGATTCAGCAAGCCGCAGAGCTTCACCCCGAAAACAAGTGGTACCAGTTGCGTTTGGGTGTGTTTTACCGCAATTTGGAGCAATATGACGATTTTATCAAGTTGTACGAGTCGCTGACAACACAATATCCCGACGACATTGACATAGTCAGCGAACTCATTGACGTTTACTTGATTACGGAAAAATACGACAAGGCCTTGGCGAAGATGGATGTGCTGGAGAGGCAAGTGGGGCAGAATGAAATCATCACTGAGCAGCGACTCAACATCTACCGTCAGCAGGGACAGACAAAAAAACTAATTGCCGAATTGGAGCAACAGATTGCCCAAAATCCTGAAAACCTGCGTTATTACAACATGTTGGCGCAAGTGTATCAGGAGAACGGCAAGGAGAAGGAAGCCTTGAAAACCTACGAAAGGATTAAGGAAATCAATCCCGACGATCCGTACATAAACGTTTCGTTGTTAGAGTTTTACAACAAAAACGGCGACAAGGAAAAAGCCTTCAATTCGTTGTTGGCTGCCATTCGCAACAAGAACCTTGACTTTACTACAAAAGCGAACATTTATGATTATTGGATCAGCCACAACCAGAATTCCAACCAGCTCGACGAACAAGTAAAACAATGCGGAGAAGCTTTCATCGAAACCCATCCCGACAACAAGCTCAGCTATCTCATTCTTGGCACCTACTATATGAGCAAAGAGGATGCCCCAAAATCGAAAGAGCTGTACCAGAAGTCGTTGGCCATTGACAGTACGGACTTTTACTCGTGGCAAAACCTCATCATCAGTGAATCGCGCTTGGGCGAAAATGAAGCTGTCCGCGAACATGCCATCACCGCCTTGAAATACTATCCCATGCAGCCTGTTTTCTATTGGTACGCTGGGGTGGCGAGTGCGGTTTTGAAGATGAACGACGATGCCATTACATATCTTGAAAAAGGCCGACGTTATGCTTCAGAGAAAATACAAATCGCCAATTTCGACAGTTTTCTCGGCGATCTCTACCATGAGCAGGGCGATGAAGAAAAAGCATTTGCTGCTTACGACCGCGCATTGCGCAATGACCCAGACAATGTATTGGTTCTCAACAACTATGCTTATTATCTTGCCACGAAAAACCAAGACTTGGACAAGGCTCTTGAGATGTCCACAAAAGCCATTACGGTCGAACCCGACAATCCAACCTACCTCGACACCCACGCCTGGGTGCTCTACATGAAAGGCAATTACAAGGAAGCCGAGAAATATATGAAAAAAGCCTTGAAACTGTTGGAAGAACCCGATGAAACCTATACCAAACATTATGAGGCTATCCTGCAAAAACTTGGTAAAAATTAATTGGAACGGAAATTGAAAGCCAACCTGACGTGAAAAACTGTTCGAAAATAGTGTGGTTTGTCTTGCTGTTGGTGGCCACTTCCTGTTCTGCACACAAGAAGATGGTAAAACCAGAACAACCCCAGTCGTTCGAGTGGCTGACGGCAAAGTTGGACATCGAGGCAGAAAGCAATGGCACGGTTTACAATGACTTGACGGGACAGCTACGGATGCGGAAAGATAGTATCGTGTGGTTGAGCGTGTCTGCCACGATGGGCGTGGAAGTGCTGCGCGCCAAAATCACCAATGATTCCGTTTGGATTCTTAATCGCATGGAAAAGACCTATTTGGCTGGGTCTGCGGACAGCCTTTTTCTTCAATACGGAGGTGAACTTATTTTTAACCTGCGATTTGTGCAACATATGCTCTTGGGGAATATCGAGGGCATTCCTCCTGTTGAAAACCAAACGGCAGGATTGAATCATTACGATTACTATAGGGGTGACATTAAAGTTAAGCTAAAATACATCACCATCAAATTAGACGAACCAACCACCTTCCCGCTGAAGATTACAGACAAAATGGAACCCATCAAATTGAAAAGGGATTAGTTTTGAAAAAGCTGCATATTATATTGGTTTTGTTGCTGTTGGCTTTGGCTACGCCCACAATTGCCCAAAAGATAAAGGGCAAGTCGAAAGCGCAGTTGGAGCAGGAAATCAAGTCGCTGCAGAAGGAAATTGCGACCGCCAACGAATTGCTCAAGCAGACGACCAAAGACAGGGAGATGACCTTGAACGAAGTCGCTATCTTGGACAAGAAAATAAAGCGGCGTGAGCAACTTATCACGGCTTATCAAGAACAGGTTGCCGTCCTTGACGGGGAAATCAACCGAGGACAAAAGCGAATTAAAAGCCTCAATTCCGAGTTAGGCAACCTGCGCAAGGAATACGCAAAGATGATTGTTTTTGCTTACAAAAACCGAAGCCACTACAACAAATTGGTGTTTCTTTTTTCCGCCAAAGATTTCAATCAGGCGTTTGGGCGCTTGCGTTATATCCAGCAGTTCACAGAAGCCCGTAAGACGAAAATGGTGCAAATTGCCACCACGGAGGAACGTATTAGTGGTGAGATAGAAGCATGCCAAACAGCTCGTGACGAACAGGCGGTTTTGTTGCAAGACGAGAAGTTACAGCAAGCTGCCCTGCAGCAAGAGAAAGCAGAGCTTGACGCACAAGTGGCACAGCTCCGCAAACAGGAAGGCAGCATTGTGCAAGATATCAGAAACAAACAGCAGCAAACTCAGGATTTGCAAAAGGCCATCGACGACATCATTGCAGAAGAAATCCGCAAAACCAACGAGGAAGCCGAAAGAAAAAGAAGAGAATCTGGAGGTTCTGCTGAACCAAGTCCGGCACCTTCTGGAGGTATGGCATTGACACCTATCGAGAAAGAACTTTCGAATAACTTTGTCAATAACAAAGGCAAACTACCTTGGCCAGTGGAACGCGGCGTGATATCGTTATCTTACGGCAAACACCCTTCTGTGGTTTCCGACAAAGTGACTGTAACCAACAATGGCATCGACATTGCAACAATCGAAAACGCACAAGCTCGTGCTGTCTTTAACGGCGTGGTGACCAGCGTAACCAAAATGACGGCTACCAACATGGTGGTCATTATACGCCATGGCGAATACTTCACCGTCTATTCCAATCTTGAAAATGTTTCGGTGAAGGCGGGCGATCAAGTGAAGACAAAGCAAAGCATAGGCACCATTCACACCAGCAAAACAGAGAGCAAGACGGAACTGCACTTTGAGTTGCTCAAGGAAACACAGCGACAAAATCCGGCCAACTGGCTTTCTCAATAGAATGTAGGCAATATGAAGTGTAAATTATTGATATTATTGTTGTTGGGACTCGTTTTTCTGGCCACTTCCTGCAAGACCAAGGAAGTCCCTGGCCGCGTTCGTGCGCCGCGCCATTGCAACACTTGCACGAAATGGAGCTACACGCCCCAAGAAATTCCCGAAAACACCCTTTTGTCAAACGATGAAGCCTGAAGAACTGGATTTGCTGAAACAACACTTTCCAGCCGCTTCGGTGGAAATGGTTGGAAACCTCTATGAACAACGGCGCTTTGTGCTGAAATTCAATCGTCCGCGCAATTCCAAGTTGGGTGATTTTCGTCCGCCGAGAAGCAAGACTGGCATTTGTTGCATTACCCTCAACTGCGACCTCAACCCATACCAGATGCTCATCACTTATGTTCATGAGGTGGCGCATTATGATGTGTATCAGCAATATAAACCCAAGAGGATGCAGCCTCATGGCATTGAATGGCAAACTCAGTTTTCCTCGCTTTTGCAACTTTTTTTGACCGAAACTATTTTTCCTACCGATGTCCTCGAAGCGTTGCAGCAGCATTTGCAGCACATCAAGGCCAGCAGCACTACCGACTTGAACTTGCAACGTATTTTGCACGGTTATGATAAGAAACAAGAATCTGCTGTCACGGTGGAAAGTCTGCCCGAAGGCGCAAGGTTTGTCCTGAAAAACGGCCTTGTTTTCACGAAAGGGAAGAAGCAGCGTACCCGCTACAAATGCCTCTGCGAGAACAATGGTCGCTGGTATTTCGTTTCGGCTTTGGCGGAAGTGCAGGCATAAAGCATCGGGAGTGTAATTGGCACCCCCGATGCGATTTCAATGAATCTTGTAATCAATCCTTGACTTTTTCCATCGGGAAGAGGTCGTCAATCCAAATCTCAACGGCATTGTGGCGTTGGCCTTTGTCGTCGGTCCATTCGTTGTTGCGAAGCTTGCCTTCGATGGCCAATTGTTGGCCTTTCTTCACGACTTTTTGCACGCGGTCGGCGGTGATACCCCATGCGACGATGCTGAACCATTGCGTGTTGTTCACCCATTCGTTGTTGGCGTTGCGCTGGCGTTCTGTTACTGCGAGGCTGAAACGTGCTCTCTTGCTGCTGTTTCCTACATTCTTGATTTCAGGTTCTGCACCCGGGCGGCCAATCAGCATGACCGAATTTCTCATTGTACTCATAGTGTTGTTTGTTTTTAATGTTTATAAATTATTTAATTAGTTTGGGGTTGTTTTCAGAAAAGTTTGTATTTTTGCATCTAGTAAATCAATCGTATGTGTTCCAAACTTCAGTGCGGTAATTGCTGGATACGATTGATTTTTTTATCTCATTTTGTTTACTCAGCTTTTACTTTTTTCTGTTGGGATGCCTTCAACAATTTCTGGAATATTCATTACTATTAGGGTTTTAAAGTTTGTATCAGTTGTCGAATCAGTTGGTTGACGCTGCAAAGTAACAACCTTTGTCAAGACCAAGCCGTTGATTAAACGTTTGTAATCGACTGTAATCGTTTGTTGTCGTTTGTTGTCGGATTTATTATTGATTTTTAATAAGTTATGATTTTATTCCTCGTTTGGCGTTTCTCGAATTTTTTGAGCGTATGCGGAGTTTTATTATCTTTGCAGCTCATTAACAGAGTAAGAAATGTCCGCATTGCCCAAGGAATATTCGGCTTCAAAAGGCTTGTTCAACCATGTTTTTGGTGTCCCATTGTTTGTTTTTGGGATGCTGTTGTTGTTTTCGCCCACCAGTTTCGACCGTTTTTCCATCGCGTTCTCGCGCTATTCGTTCCATGTGACGATGGTGTTTTGCATCGTTTTGGTGGTCATCGCTTTTTCTCGTTCTATATTCTTGATTTCCAATCGGAAAAAGCGTGAAATTCCGTGGGAAAAGAGCGTGTTAGTCTGCCTGTTGGAAATCGTGTTTTCTTCGGGGTTTACGGCACTGTACCTTTGGCTGATGTCGGGCAAGGCCGAGGCCTATTTCTGGTTTTTTGGCCTGTCGATGGTGTATCTTACTGTCTTGATGGTGATTCCCTACGCCCTTCTTGACCTGTATTTTGTCCTTGTGGCAAAAGAATGCATCATTTCTGACAAGGACCGCGACTTGGCGAAAGAGAAAATCCGTTTTGTCGATGAGCGCGACAACCTCAAATTGGTGGTGGCTGCTGATGCTGTGTTATATATCCAATCAGAGGAAAACTACCTAAAAATCTGTTATCTGGAGCGCGATGAAATCAAGTTCTGCACCATCAGGAGTTCGATGAAGCGGATTGAGGAGTTGTGTGAGCGCAACGGCTTGATACGTTGCCATCGGTCCTATTTTATCAATAAGGAGCGCGTGCAAGCCTTGCAAAAGGACAAGGAATATACTTACGCAGTGCTTGATGTGCCAGAGGCCAATCGTGTTCCTGTGAGCAAAAACTATTACGACCAATTGTCGGCATTGCTATAAATGAAAGGGCATTTGATTATGTTTCAAGAGATTGAGAGAAAATTTTTGGTCAAGGGCGACTTCATGAAAGAAGCAGTTGAGGCCACTGAAATCAAGCAAGGCTACCTTTGTGGTGGCTCAGGCGTGAGTGTCCGTGCCCGTGTACGAGGCGACAAAGGCTACCTCACCATCAAAGGCAAGCGCAATGTGAGCGGCATTTCTCGTTTCGAGTGGGAAAAGGAAATCACTGCTGAAGAGGCGAATGCATTGCTTGGTTTGGTTGAGGGCGGTTTGATTGAAAAGACACGCTACCTCGTGAAAAACACGGATGGCAAACACACTTGGGAAGTAGATGTGTTTCATGGCGACAATGAAGGTCTCATCGTGGCCGAAATCGAACTTGCAGGTGAAGCCGACACTTTCGACAAGCCCGACTGGTTGGGCGAGGAAGTCTCCGACGACTATCGCTATTACAACTCGCAATTGTTGAGAAATCCTTACAAAAACTGGAAATAACATGGCAAAGGATTTGAAGCCTCATATTGGCATTTTTGGCCGTCGCAACAGCGGCAAGAGCAGCCTTATCAACCGCCTCACGGGACAAAACATCGCCATCGTGAGCGATACTGCTGGCACCACCACCGACCCCGTCAAGAAAAGCATTGAGATTTTTGGCGTTGGGCCTTGTGTGCTCATCGACACAGCGGGCATCGACGATGTGGGAGAGCTGGGACAACAGCGCGTGGAGAAATCCATGAAGGTTTTGGAGGAAATCGACTGCGCCATTTTGGTCATTACCGAAAACCAGTTTGGCGTGCCTGAAGAACAGCTCATCGAAAGGATGAAAGCATTGGCTTTGCCGTTTTTCATCGTTCACAACAAATCCGACCTTGCGCCATTGAGCGATGTATTGAAAGCCAAAATTGAGACAAAAACTCAAGTTAAAATATTAGATTTCAGTGTTTCAAGAGGTGACGACATTGCGCCTTTAGTCAAAACACTGAAAAAGACGATTCCCGAGAGTGCTTATCAGAAAGTTTCCTTGTTGGGCGGCATCATCAAGCCGAACGAGGTGGTGGTTTTGGTTTGTCCCGTCGATTCCGAGGCTCCCGAAGGCCGTCTGATTTTACCACAAGTGATGGCCGTCCGCGATGTGCTTGATAACGAGTGCATTTGCGTGGTGCTGAAAGAAACTCACTTGCAACAATATCTTGAAACCATGCCCAAACCTGCTTTAATTGTTACTGACAGTCAGGTGTTTGGTTTCGTGAGCAAAATCGTTCCCCAAGAAATTCCGCTCACCAGTTTCAGCATCGTCATGGCTCGCTTGCGCGGTGACTTTGACAATTATGTGAAAGGTACACCACATCTCTCACAATTGAAGGACGGTGACACGGTTTTGTTGCTTGAATCTTGCACCCATCACAGCACTTGTGAGGATATTGGTCGTGTAAAGTTGCCCCGAATGATTCTGAAATTCACGGGAAAAGATATCCATTTCGAGTATGTAGCGGGACTCGCGCCCATCTCCCATCCCGAAAAATATGCTATGGCCATTCAATGCGGAGGCTGTATGAGCACGCGCAAACAATTGCTCAACCGCACTAATCTTTTTGTCAATCAAAACATTCCGATTAGTAACTATGGAATGGCTTTGGCTTATATGAATGGCATTTTTGAGCGGGTGATGGAGCCGTTTAGAAAGTAGTTTTTTGGATTTCAATGGGAACCCTATGAATTATTTCTTGAAATCCGTCTGATTTCTGTGTTTTTTTTCTTGGATTTGGTAGGATTTTGTACTTTTGCGTACAATTACAACCCATCGTGCTTTGACGCACAATCGGTTGTATGATTTATGGGAACATAGCAACATTTGCTATTTATTCGATAGAACGTCCTTGAAGTTTGGCCGCTGATAGACGTGTTTACAGAATAGAGAGCGGATGTCCACTTGATACGTGGGCATCTGACTCGTCTGTAGGCACGGGTTAGGCCAAACACCCAAGGACGTGGACGAGGAAGATTGTCCACGTTTTGTGTCTGTATAGCACAAGGGTGTCTGACCAAACCGCACGTTTCTTGAAGATATTTCCCGAATTGAATTGTCGAATCAAGAAACGTGGACACCCATGGTAAAAAGAACCGAACGGCTGCAAGGCAGCAAGCGCAAACGCGACGACGAATATTACACGCTTTTCAGCGACATTGCTGCAGAAGTCAGCCTATATCTGCCGCAACTTCGAGGCAAACGTATCCTCTGTCCTTGTGATTGGGATGAAAGTTACAACGAAGAACTTGTGTACAAGGAAGAAGGCTACATTCTGGGGCGCGACCTTTTCTCACAAGAAGGTAGCATTAAGAATATCGATATAGCTCAAACTCGTGAAAAGATTGAAAAGCGGATGGACTTGGTAAAGTGCCAATTTGTCTATTATCTGTTGGGACAAGCAGAGGAATGGGGCATTCGTTCTATTAGCGTGAGTGGTTACAATCCGCGAACTGGTCAAGGAGTTCGTTTTCAGGACATTGACTACAGTTATTATGATGTTATTATCACAAATCCTCCTTTCAGTCAGTTTGACGAGTTTATCGACTTGCTTGTCCAGAATGGTAAAAAGTTTCTTGTGATTGGTCCACAGACAGCTCCGACAGAGAAAAACATTATCCGGCATTTCTGTGAGGGTAACATTCGCATTGGCTATCATTATCATTTGAGCGGTTTCCGCCGCCCTGATGGTTCGGTGTTGCCCAAGCAGCACAATACGCCGAGAAGTTGCCTATGGTATACTAATTTACAAGTGGAAGAGAACGCAAAAGAACTCATTCTTTCATGTTCGTATGAAGAACATCCCGAGAATTATCCAAAGTATGTGAATTATGACGCAATAGATGTCCGTGCCACAGCGGAAATCCCTTTTGATTACTATGGAGAGATGGGAGTTCCCATCACTTTTTTGCAGAAATATAACCCAAAGCAATTTGAAATCATAGGAACGAGTGCTACATTATGTAAGCCGTTAAAAGGCCTTGTTGAAAAAGATGCTGTTTATTCGGGAGGCGGTAGCGGACGTTTTTATCTGGCACTTGGAAACAAACAATATAGAAGATTATGGGATCGTATCATCATAAAACGCAGAAAGGAAAACTAACATGACCGTAAAAGAACTGTATGAAAAAGTTGAAAATGGCGACATAATTAGCGACATTGAGTTACAACGCGCCATCGTGTACGACGATGAAAAACAATCACTTGTCATCGATAGCCTTGATCATGGCATTCCGCTGCCAGCTTTCTATCTTTGGGACAATAAAGAAACGGGAAAACTCGAAGTGCTTGACGGCAAGCAGCGCATCGAGGCCATCAAGAAATTCAAGCACAACAACCTGAAATATCAGGGCAAAATATGGAAAGCCTTTGCGGATGATGCAACCAATTTCCAACAACGTTTTGATGCTACAGAACTGACCATGATTATTTGTAGTGGGGATGAAGAGAAAAAACGTGAGATATTCAAGAGAATCAACACATTGGGCGTTCCCCTTTCAAAGTATGAGGTACTTAATGGCTTATATCATGGCGAGTATCTTGAAGGACTCAACGATTATTTCCAAAATGATATCAATGTCAAAAAAGTGCTTCCCAATGAGAGCGTTGACCGTGGCAACAACAAATATCATTTGTTAGAATATTTGTACTATGTGCGTCACAATGGTGTTTTCCCAAAACGAGGCGAACTTGATGATTATATTCAGAAAAACAAAGACTGTTCGTTTAACGATGAAGTGAAGAAGATAAAACCTTATATCAGTTTTATCCGAGATGTATTTGGCGATGCATCAAAAATAGGCACAAATCTGAAATTCAAATTATCGGTAAAATATTTGAAAGACCGTGCGATATGGTTGCAACACAAAGATGATATTTGTAAAGAATGCAATGCCTTTATGAAAAGTGAAGGATACAAGCTTTCTACTACAAAAGAAGTCGATATTGAAGACATGATACTTGGAATTGTTCGCAATTTGCGAGTGGATCCTAAACGTCTATTCACTGCTGACGACAAACAGAAGTTATTGTCTAAAAAGAAGCCAGATAATAATGGACAATATGAATGTGAGAAATGCCATCAGCATTTCTTTGCAGAAGAGTTGACCGTTGATCACATTAAAGCATGGAGTCTTGGCGGTAGAACTGAGTTATCAAATGCTCGGCTGCTATGCAGAGCCTGCAATAGTAGATTGGGAAACAAAGGTTGACAATGAAGCCACTTCCAAAATGGATGAGTTTTGGTTAAGATTCTTTGTTGGTCAAAAGTCCCAATAGTCCCTGACATCCCTCCAAAACATCCACCCAAGTGGCTTCAAAATCGCCTGTGTACCATGGGTCGGCAACATCGCCGGGACGGTGGGTGTAATCCATCAAAAGGCTGATTTTGTGTTCGGTGTCCTCGCCAAACATACGCTTTAGGTTGCGCAGGTTGTTTCGGTCCATGGCGATGATGTGGTCGTAATAATGGTAGTCGGCGCGGGTCATCTGGCGGGCGGTCTTGCCCTCACAACCGATGTTGTGTTCGGCCAGTTTGCGTTTTGCGGGTGGATAAACGGGATTTCCGATTTCTTCTGTCGAAGTGGCTGCTGAAGCGATTTCAAATTGTTCGGTCAGACCCGCATCGGCAACGATTTTCTTCATCACAAACTCGGCCATGGGACTGCGGCAGATGTTGCCGTGGCAGATGAAAAGGATTTTATGGCATTGTGTCATAACGGTTTAATTATGGATATGGAACAAGATTCGTCAAACACAATGCCAAATCCTTTTTCATGTCATCGCGTCAGTCAAGGTAGGCGGGTGCCACGCTCGCCAAGGCATCGGCAATCAAGGCGTGGCCGCGCTCGTTGGGATGAATGCCGTCGGCGCAGAGATAGTCGCTGTAGTTGATGGTTTCCAAAAACGGCGTGGTGATATCGACAATCGGTACATTGAGGTGGTTGGCCATCTTGAATAGCTCCACATTGTACATTTCGTGCCATTGATAGATACGCATCGTCTTGCCGCCCAACCAGTTGAGGATGTTGTCCTTGTTCAGCCCCATCGAAAGGAACTCGAAAAAACGGTCTGGGTCGATAAGCGGCATGGAAAGTATGACGGGACGAATGTCCATGGTTTTAACCCTATCAATCAAGGCTTTATATTGTTCCACGAAACGGTTGAGCGTCACTTTGGGTTGGTGTGGTTTCAGCGGCTCGGCGGCTACGGCTTTCCAGTCGAAGTCGCAATCGTTGCCGCCGTATTCAAACACGGCGATGTCGGTTTTCTTCACATCGTTTTCGTTCCTATTAATGTATTTCATCCCTTGCGTGGTGGTGCTGCCGAAACAGGCAAAATTCATGATACGAATGCCCAATCGTTGTTCACAGCGGCTCACGAAACTCTCGTCGGAAATCTTGTAGATGGGTTTGCCGTTGGCATCCTTTTCGTCGGACACCACACCCCGCATAATCGAGTCGCCAAAAGTGCAAATCAGGTTTTTCATTGCGCAGTCATTTTCGTTTTCGGCTGCAAAATTACCCCATCAAAATCGCATGGCGATAACAAAGTTATGGTCATTCCGAAATTGTGACGAAAATTAGGCTTTTAGGGACGAAAGTGGCGTTTTTGGGGACGAAAATCGGTTTTTGTAACGTTTGAAACCGTTCGTCCCCGCAAAAAGTGACGAAAAATCGGGGCTTATTTTGCCAAAAAATCATTAATAACGACCGATGCGCAGAAGATGCCAAATGCAGCAGGAAGGTAGCTGATTGTACCCACATTGGAGACCTTGTTTTGCTCTTCGACACCCTCTGTGATGATGGCCGAGGCATCGACTGGCTCAGGTGAAAAAACCACTTTGATACCCTCGAAAACTCCCAAACGATGTAACCTTTTACGGATGTAAAACGCCAAACGGCAGTGGTTGGATTTCGAGATGTCGCAAATCTCAATCTTTTCGGGGTGGAATTTGCCTCCTGCGCCCATGCTACTCACGATGCTCTGGTTGTTCATCTTGGCGTAATAGAGCAGAAACACTTTTGGCGCCACCGTGTCGATGGCATCCACCACGTAGTCGAAGGGTTGCGCCATAAGGTCGATGATGGCCTGGTCTTTCATGTATTGGTGGAAGACGGTCAACTCGATGTTAGGGTTGATGTCGCGGAGGCGGTCGGCCATGACTTCGGCCTTTGGGCGACCTATAGTGCTCTCCAACGCCAAAAGTTGTCGGTTACGGTTGGTGACATTTACCACATCGCCATCAACGATGGTCATTTTACCGATGCCTGCACGGGTCAGTTGTTCGGCGGCGTAGGCTCCTACGCCACCCAAGCCAACCACAAGCACATGCTTGGATTTCAATATGTTGATGCCTTCGTCACCAATCAATAGGCGGGTTCTATCTTGCCAGTGTTCCATAGTGCTTATTTATAAATCACATTGGAAGGTTGGAGTTTGATGCAGCCCTCAAATACTTCGTTAAAATCAAATTGAAGATTGGGGTTTTCAATAATTACTGAATCCAAGCCCGTGCATTCCTTAAACGCACTTCGTTCAATTGTTGTCACGTTTTTGGGGATGGTGATTTTGGTCAAGGCTGAGCATCCACAAAAAGCACGATATCCTATATGTGTCACGCTGTTGGGAATGGTGATTGAGGTCAAGTTTGTACATCCTTCAAAAACATATTTTTCAATAATCGTTACACTTTCTGGAATGATTACTGAATCTAAGCCCGTGCATTTCAAAAACGCACTGTTTTCAATGCTTGTTACGCTATTAGGGATTCTGATGGAAGTCATTTCCGTACAATCCTTAAAGGCATTCGTTCCGATAGATACAACTATATAAGTTTTCGAGTTGTATTCAATAGTTGCAGGTATTTCGGTAACGCCTTTTAGTTCAGAATAATTATTACCTCTAGATTTGTAGTCTTCATTATAGTTGTAACTTTCATTATAATTATGATTTTCATTTTGGTTGTAGTACCAATCTTTGGGCTTTGAGGAAAGCAATTTCACAGAATAAGAATCAAGGGGTTTGTAGCAAAAAACTTGTCCTGGTGGGTGAATTATGTTTTGCCCCATCATGTCAGGCATAATCAAGTAGAACAAGCCGACAAAAACCGTCAATATGGTCAATGTATTTTTCATAATAAAATTGTTAGTTTTTAATGGTAAAATCGCTACAAAAATACAAACATTCTCGCAAAATTAAATCTCACTTTCAACTATTTCTGTAAAGTTGGTATAGATTCTCGTTTGTAAGTCCGATAAGTCCATTCCCATCAATTTTGCAGCAGCTTCGTAAATGCTTTCTATACTGGTTTCTGCCATGTCCGTTTCCAGAAATAGATAATCTAAATCAATGAATTTAAACGATTTAAATATCTTTCGGTTAGGATGCAACTGGCTTTCACCTACTGAAAGATATAATCCTTGTCCCGTCAGTTGTCGAATGTCTTGCTCCGTTCCACTGAAACCATGTAGGATCCAAGGCTGCTTGGCCTTGTGTTTTTTACGCAAGGCGATAATCTCGTTGTGGCTTTTCACATCGTGCAGAATCATTGGCTTTTGCAAGGCTTCCGAGAGTTCGATTTGGCGCTCGAAAACAACGATTTGTTGCTCATAACTTTCCTTGTGCATCTTGTCTAAACCCGCTTCACCAAGAGCTAGGACATTTGGCAATTGCAGTCTTTCTTCCAATAATGCAAAAGACTCTTCCAATTGAAAATCAGCCTTATCTAATGCCCAGGGATGAATTCCGTAACTGTAATAGCCTTGATTGGGACAGGGAGTTTCTAGGTCTAGATTGACGATTTGAAGGATGTTGTCATCAGCCTTTGAAATATGGGTGTGAATATCGATAAGCTTCAGTTCCATAACGAAATATTTCTTTCAAAACCTAATTCCAACACCAGCCATCATCATATATCCAAATTCGTTGACTAGCCAAGGAAACTTTTGAAAAGGATCTGGTATGAGTTTTTCATCATTGCCAATGATTTGGGTCACGTTAAATCCTATCTTCTCGAAAAGATAAAACGATTTCCAAATATCGACCTTGAAGCCTACACCTATGGTGTTTTGCAACCAAAGAAAAGGCCCAAAAGATACAGTATATTCTTCAATAGAATAACTCCCGTCATTGAAGTTATAGGCAGGTCCATATCCATGGTTTCTTGTGGTCGAATAAGCGGCTTGAAGCTCATAAAACACAAAGGGCTTCAAATGGTCAAGACAAGGAAGGAAATACCAGTTGTAGCCCAATTGCAACCCCAAATGCTGAGCAAAATTTGAGGCGTACATTCGCCTATAATAAATGCTCTCTTGGTCGTCGGGCATAATCAGGCTATTGATATGGAACCGCAAACCGACTTCAATTTCATGGTTTTGATGGAATGTCCTAGAATAACCAAGGATCATGCTCTCCCGAAGCGTGGAAGTGTTGAAACTTATTGTTGCTGCGTTTTGGGCAAACGAGCAACAAGTTGCCAACAGGAAAATGGACAATGCAATTGCTTTTTTTGACATGGTTTTAATGATTTATGTAGATGTTTTTTTGAATTGAAAACTATCATTTTACGAAAAACATGCCTCATTTATTGTCAGTTGAAAAAGTTTATGTATTTTTGCCAAATTAGAAGTACAAGCTCTAATCTGGCAAAAATAAAGCTATAAGTATGTATACCAGAAAGTTACAAGATAGACTTATTGAGCTTTCGAAGAAATGGAGTGTTATTTCTTTGACGGGTCCGCGTCAATCGGGGAAGACCACGCTATGCAAGATGGCGTTTCCAACTTACGATTATGTGAATTTGGAAGACATTGCCGTTAGATCAATGGTTCAGAGTGAAACCAAAGCTTTTCTGCTGTCACATCGCAACGGCTTGATTGTTGATGAAGCCCAATATCTTCCAGAAATCTTTTCAGCCATTCAAGTCGTTGTGGATGAAGATAAATCATTACGTTATGTCTTATCGGGCAGCAGCGATTTTCTCCTGATGCAAAACATTACCCAATCCCTAGTGGGGCGTGTAGCCGTCGAGCGCTTGCTCCCTCTATCCATAAAGGAATTAGGCGATATCGACACGGTCAGTACCGATGAATTGATGTTTTCAGGATTCTTCCCTGGTGTTTGGGGTGATGGCAAAACACCTCAGGAGGTGTATGACAGCTATCTGACCACATACATTGAACGCGATGTACGCCAAATCATCAACATCAAGGACAGGGCTGCTTTCTTGCGATTTGTGACAGTTTGCGCGGGACGTATCGGATGCGAGTTCAGTGCCAATAGCATTGCGGGCGAGATTGGGGTTTCGTACAAAACCATTCAGGAATGGATGAGTATCTTGGAAACCTCATATACCGCTTTCAGGCTTTTTCCCTATTATCGAAATATCGGCAAACGACTTTCAAAGACGCCGAAAATCTATTTTTATGATGTAGGATTGGTCTGCTTCTTATTAGGAATCGAGAATCCCAATCAATTGAACCGCCATCCTTTGAGGGGCGCCTTGTTTGAAAATATGGTGATATGCGACCAGTTGAAAGGCAGATATAATGAAGGAAAGCGGAATAATCTGTTTTTCTATCGTGACCGTTCGCAACACGAAATCGATTTGGTGCAGGAATACGCCATGCAATTGCGTGCGTTTGAAATCAAGTCGGCGCAAAGCTATCATCCCGATTTTTCCAAGAATCTTGACTATTTTAGGAACTTGTTTGGTGAAGATGTCATTAGCACTTGCATCATATATAACGGAGATTCCGAGGTCCATGCTGATTTCAACGGGATTGTCAATTATAGGCATATAAACAAATAGTTATCTCCGAAAAACACTACTTTTGTGCCATGGAAATGAACCTGCTGCAAACGAACATCGCTTATTTGAAGGGCGTCGGACCAAAGAAGGCAGAAATCCTCCAAAAGGAGTTGGGCGTGACCAACTATCAGGACATGCTCAACCAGTTTCCGTTCCGTTACATCGACCGCAGTCAGATCCAAAAGGTGGCCTACATCAACGATGACACCATATATTACCAACTCGTCGGCACCATTTCCAACATTAAGCTTATAGGCGCACCGAGGGCTACACGCGCCACAGGTCTTTTCAGTGATGAAACGGGCAGCATCGAGGTGGTGTGGTTCCGAGGACTGAAATGGATTAAGAACCGTTTTAAGCCGGGCGTGAAGTATGTGCTGTTTGGTAAGGCCTCCGAGTTCAACCACAACTTTAACTTTGTTCATCCCGAGATTGAGGAGTACGACCCTAAAGACCCGCTCATTGGCGAAGGGCTGCAAGGCGTTTACAACACCACGGAGCGCATGAAAGACAACGGATTAGGAACGCGCACCATCGCCAAATTACAGAAACTCATCTTGCAACAGGTTTATGAATATATTCCTGAGACGCTGCCCAAAACCCTCATCGAGCAAGAGCAACTAATTCCGAGGAAATACGCTTATTATCAGATACATCTGCCGGCCAACAACATCGAAATCCAGCAAGCCACGCGCCGGCTGAAATACGAGGAGCATTTCTTCTTCCAACTGAAAATGCTGCGCAACAAGATGCACCGCGAGCAGGCCATCAAAGGCCATGTCTTCAATGTGGTGGGCGACTATTTCAATAGTTTTTACAAAGACCATCTGCCTTTTCCGCTGACCAACGCCCAGAAGCGTGTCATCAAGGAAATCAGGAAGGACTTGGGCTCAGGTCACCAAATGAACCGCCTGTTGCAAGGCGATGTGGGTAGCGGCAAGACCATCGTGGCGCTGATGGTGATGCTTCTCGCTTTGGACAACGGTTTCCAAGCTTGCCTGATGGCGCCCACGGAAATCCTTGCTACACAACATTTTGTCACCTTGCAGGAGCAACTGAAGGATATGGATATCAACTTCGCCCTGCTGACGGGTTCCACAAAAATCGCGGAACGAAAGAAGATTTACGCTGGTTTGGCTGATGGCACGATGCAAATCGTGGTGGGCACCCACGCGCTGATTGAGAGCAAAGTGGTGTTCAAGAATTTGGGCTTGGCCATTATTGACGAGCAACATCGCTTCGGCGTGGAGCAGCGCGCTAAGTTCTACGAGAAAACTGAGATTCCGCCGCACACCCTCGTGATGACTGCCACGCCCATCCCGCGCACCCTCGCCATGACGCAATACGGCGACCTTGACGTCTCCAAAATCGACGAGCTGCCGCCTGGAAGAAAGCTTGTGCAAACTTATCATGTCTATAGCGACGACCGCTACCGCATCATGATGTTCATGAAGCAGCAAATCGCACTTGGGCGGCAGATTTATGTAGTCTATCCCTGCATCAAGGAGTCGGAAAACACGGATATGATTGCCTTGCAGGAAGGCTACGAGGCCTTGCTCCACGACTTCCCCGAACCGCAGTACAAACTTTGCGTATGCCACGGGCGGTTGACTGCCGAGGACAAAGACTTTGAGATGCAACGTTTCATCAATAGAAATGCGCAAATCATGGTGGCCACGACGGTCATCGAAGTGGGTGTCAACATTCCCAACGCCACAGTGATGATTATTGAGAATGCTAACCGTTTCGGGTTATCGCAACTGCACCAATTAAGGGGTCGCGTGGGCCGTGGTGCTGACCAGTCGTATTGCATCCTTGTCACCGACCACAAATTGACCAATGACGGCAAGACCCGCATGAAGACCATGTGCAGCACCAGCGACGGCTTCGAAATCGCCGAGGTCGACCTTGAACTGCGCGGTCCCGGCGAGACGGGCGGCACACGGCAGTCCGGACAAATCGAAATGATGATTGGTGACTTGCAAAAGGACGGCGCATTAATCCCTCAAGTCCGCGAGGCTGCCATCAAACTCTTGGCCGACGACCCGAAGCTCATCAAGCCCGAGAACCGAATGCTTCGCGAGCATTACAAAGAATTGTTTGCGCAAACATTTGATTGGAGCCAAGTTGGGTGAAATTATATTCGTTCGGATATAAAATGTGCGTTTATATATAAAATCACATCCGTTCAGATATAATTTTATAAAAAATCAACAATTTTACATCATATCTAATGTAATTTATATAAAAAGTATTACTTTTGCAGCCGAAAGGATGTAAAAAATGAAAAAATCACCTTTGACAGAAACCGTCAAACAACTTAGAAAGCAGTATGGACTGACACAAGAACAATTGGCTTTAAAGTCTGGTGTGGGCTTGAATTTTGTTCGTGAGATGGAGCAAGGTAAGGCTACCGTTAGGCTTGACAAAGTCAATCAAGTGCTCAACTTGTTTAACTACGAAATGGTGCCAGCACCAAAAAAGGATAAGCAATGAAAAAGACTCTGATATATTTTCGGGATGTCTTGGCGGGACGACTCGCCGAAACGGATGATGGTTATGAGTTTCAATACGAAACAACATACCTCGCCATGCCACAAGCCGAGCCCATAAGCCTCACCTTGCCTTTACGCGAAGAGGCTTACCAAAGCCCCATGTTATTCCCGTTTTTCGACGGGCTGATACCTGAAGGTTGGCTTTTGGATGTGGCCATACGCAATACCGACATCAGCATTCTCGATAGGATGTCGTTGCTGATGCTCTGCTGCAAAGATTGTATTGGAGCTGTTAGTGTAATCGCTGATAATGAAGAGAATTGACATGTGTAAATGTTTGTTTTGCTACAAGGAATTGAACGAGGGCGAAAAGGATTTTCATGCCCGTTGCGCGCGCAAGTTTTTTGGCGCGTCCACAGCACCTGTCATGGAATATACCCAATCCGACATGGATCGGTTGGCCGAACAAATCATTCAAGCGCAGACCACGCTTACAGGTGTGCAGCCCAAATTGTCGTTGAATCTGCAAAAACACGAAGGAGGTCAACGGTTGACTATAGTTGGATTATGGGGAGCCTACATCTTCAAGCCACAGACTTCAAGGTTTGCGGAGTTGCCCGAGAATGAAGACCTTACCATGCACCTTGCCGAGGTCGCTGGACTGAAAACGGCGCAACATTCATTAATTCGACTTGCTGATGATTCTTTGGGCTACCTCACTCGTCGTATGGACCGCGATGCGAAAGGCAACAAACTTCCGATGGAAGATTTTTGCCAACTGACCGAGCGACAGACAGAATACAAATATCGAAGTTCATACGAGCAGGTGGCCAAGGCTATCGCACGCTATTCCACTGTTCCACAATTAGATGTGGTCAATTATTACGAAGAGGTGATCTTTTGTTGGCTTACAGGCAACAACGACATGCACTTGAAGAATTTCTCGTTGCTATCGTTGGGCGAAGGACGATACGAGCTTTCCCCCGCATACGATTTGCTCAATGTGGCCATCGTGAATCCTGCTGATGCCGAAGAGCTTGCCTTAACTTTGAATGGCAGAAAAAAGCGTATTGCCCGAAAGGATTTCATTGAGGCGGCAAGCAAAGTTGGGATTTCAGAGAGAATCATAGACGGCTTGTTTGCTCATTTTGAGCAATGCTGGCCCGCCTGGGAATCGATAATTGACGAATCGTTTCTTTCGGATGAGATGAAAATAAATTATAAAGAATTGATTTTCAAAAGGATGAATTGTTTATTAGGGTTGTAGTGCTGTTGTACCACGTCAGCCTCTTGGCCGACGATCCGAAGCTCATCAAGCCCGAAAACAGGATGCTTCGGGAGCATTACAAGGAATTGTTTGCACAGACTTTTGATTGGAGTCAGATTGGATAGATTGTATGGCTGTCGTACCACGGCAGCCGCATGATACAAATGGCGACATGCGGCTGCCACGGTATAATACCCTACCTGTTGTTTTTGCCGCCCTCAACTGGCCAAACGTTGTAATGCCTGTCGGCATACCACACGCTATCACAACGCGCCATACCCTTTACACCATGACTTAAGCTATCCGCATCCGGTACAATTTGATACGGCCTTATCGTCATTCCACCATAAACCTTTGGCGAGATATTAAAGCGTTTATTTAAACTATCTTTTGCTACATGAAAACTAGACGGAGTCCAATAATTAGCCGCTTTTATCCACATAATATAGATGGAATCATATTCCGGATCATTTGCATAACGACGAATAGTGTCCAATGGGGTAAAATTTTCCCCACCTTGATAATAAAATTTAACAACTTTACCGCCACCCGGCACAATTGTATCACCGCCTGGTCCTGGGACAATCGTATCCCCACCAGGACCCGGAACTATCGTGTCGCCACTGGGTTGAATTGTATCAATTGGTGGGGTTGGTGGTAAAATGGTATCATTCCCCGGCACATCGGGAATTGTATCCGTTGTCGTTGGCTCTGGTGTTGGCTGTGGGTCTTTTTTGCAGGATGTCGGCCACACAAGAATCATCACTGTGAGGAAAAGAACGGCTAATCCTAATACTTTATTTCTTGTTTTCATAGTGTAAATGTTTTGTCAAATAATTCGTTTGTTTTGTTGGGTGCAAAGATAATAGTTTCTCCGAAATAAAAAAGAATAGATATAAAGGAAGGAAATTATTTCTTTCCATTTCCGCAGATATTCTTAATTTTGCAGCCTCATTCGGAATCACAATAAAAACAACAAGTTACAATGAAAAAACACCTCTTTTTCCTGCTTGCACTGGCATTCGCACTGACTGCCTGCAACCAAAACAACAATCAATTCAAGGTCAATGTGAGTTTGGCCAACGGCGACGACCGTACGGTTTATCTCCAAAAATATGTCGATAACACGCCCGTCACCATCGACTCAGCGGTTATCGCTAAGGAAAGCGCCGTTTTGACTGCGCCCATCGACGACCCGCAAATCCTTTATGCGCTGAAAGTGAAAGAAATGCGTGGCTCGATGCCTTTCTTTGCCGACAACAAAAATGTCACTATTGTGGGCGACATTAACAATCCCCGAGATGTGGAAATCATGGCTTCGGAAACGCAAGCCGAGTTGGATGCTTACGAAGAAGAATTAGGCAAATTTGACGACCAAATCCGTGTGCTTTACACCGCCATGCAACAGGCTTTTGCCGATGGCGACTCCATTAAAGTTGACTCGCTCAACACGGTGGGTACCGCTTTGATGGAACAACAGGACAACTATCGCGACGAATATGTCAAAACACACGGCAATAGTTTTCTGGCCCATTACATCCTCGACCAGAACAAGCAAGATTATCCTCTCGACCAGCTGAAGGAGCTGGTTGCCGGTTTCACTACAGAATCCATCTACAGCCGTGACCTGAACGACTACATTGCCAAACAGGAACGTTTGGAAGTAGGTCAGCCTTTCATCGATTTTACCTTGCAAACCAAAGACGGTGAGAAAGTTACGCTTTCGGAAAAGATTGCTCAAAACAAGCTCACGTTGGTCGATTTCTGGGCTTCGTGGTGCGGTCCGTGCCGTCATGAGAACCCTGTCGTGAAGGCCGCTTACGAGCAGTATCATGAACTCGGCTTCGATGTCATCGGTGTCAGTGTGGACCAGGATGAGGCTAAATGGCTGCAAGCCGTTGAGGAAGACCAACTGCCTTGGGCGCAGGTGCGCGATGCTGACGACACCGTTAGCGAAAGCTACCTTATTTATTATATTCCATCAAATTTCCTCTTCGACCAAAACGGCACGATGGTGGCCAAAGGTTTGAGAGGCGAGGAATTGTCCGCCAAACTTGCTGAAATCTTGAAATAATGCTGAATTATGAATGCTGAGTGACGTTGGAGACTATAATTCAGCATTCCGAATTGATACTTACACTATGAAAACAAAAACCCTTCTTATCGCTGCAATGGCATTCATTTTGGTTGCCTGCAATCCAAAGCCTGAAACAGAAACCTTTACGATTAATGTCGATATTGCCAATGCCGATGGCCAGACCGTTTATCTGCAAAAAGATGGTCAAGTACTTGATTCGGCGAAACTTGAAAACTGGAAGGCTTCGTTTGCGACGCCTGTTTGCGACGACAACGAAATGTACGGCATTATGCTGAAAAGTTGGCGTCGTCCGTTCCAGTTCTTCACCGACAATGTGGAAGTTCTGGTCGAGGGCGACGCGCAAAATCCCAACGCCATTCAAGTGAAAGGTTCCGAGACGCAAGCGCGACTTGAAGCCTTCACGAAAAGCTACAACGACCTTGAAACCAAGTTGGAAGCCGACAGCACGATGAATCAAGAAGATGCTGATGAAATCCTGAAGATGCACTGCTTCGACTATGTTTGGGACAATCCCACCGACCCCGTGGCGCATTATGTCTTGTACCGCTATAAGTGGGCTTTCGGTCCTTGCGAAATTCGCACGATGATTGACAACATCCACCATGCCGACAGCACCATTACTTCCAAGAACTTGGCGATGGCCGAGGAGTATGTGGAAAAGCAAGAGCGCGTGCAAGCGGGTCAGCCCATCATTGACTTTACCCAAAACGATCCCGATGGTACCCCTGTGACACTCAGTGAACTTGCTCAAGGTAAGCTTTTGTTGGTGGATTTCTGGGCTTCGTGGTGTCCCGACTGCCGTAAGGCCAATCCCGATGTGGTAGCAGCTTACCAGAAGTATCACGACCAAGGCTTTGATGTGCTCGGTGTTTCGTTCGACACAAAAAAGGAAGCTTGGCTTGCCGCCATCGAGAAGGATGGCCTGACTTGGACGCAAGTTTCCGACCTGCAAGGTTGGAACAATGCCGCTGGAGCCTTGTATGCGATTTCTTTCATTCCGCAAAACGCTCTCATCAAGGACGGCATGATTGTCGCTCGTAACCTTGAAGGCGAGGAGCTATTCAAGGAGATTGAAGCACAGCTTCAGTGAATTCAAAACTTCCGTTTTACTTGATGGTAAATACCTCTGTTGTGCCAGCGGTAGAGACACGCAAGGTCTTTCCGTCGTCCAGTACGACAACGTAACAGCAATCGAACTCGTCATTGATGTTGTAGAGCGAATACGCACTGTGACCGAGTGGTACGATTCTATAGTCAACCTCGTAGTTGTAGGTTTCGGGGTAGGCCATGTGGGCTTTGCCAGAGGAAGGCCAGAACACTAAGGTATTGTCCCAATCAGGGCAACGGTAGGTTTGTCCTTCACGAGGCTGCAGGTCATTTTCCAAGCGCTTGACCGATTTCACCAATGCTCCGTCTTGACCCACGTAGAAACCATCGTGAGAATAGTTGTTGATCATGCGGCAGCCGCTCACATCGACATAGTACAGCTGGTTACCATCCTTGACCCACTGGTTGCGGGCATATTCTCCACTCGGAAAGACATAGGCGGTCTCGCCCGATTCCATAGGCTCCCATTTTCCACCATAATCGCCAACTTTGATGAACTGAATCTCGTCGAAGGAATCGCTGGCGGACTGGTCATCGTTGGATAGAGCTTGGTTCGCGTTTAAGACCGCCGACTCTTCACTTGTATCGGTTTGTTCCGCTTCCATGGCATTCTGCTGCTTTTGCTCAAGGTCTTCAGGGCTGGGTTTCATCATCTTTCGGGCACCAAAATAGACAGCGGCACCGAGAATTACCAGAACAATCAGGGCTATAACGCCTCCCTTTTTCTTGCTTTCTTTGTTGTTTGACATATCGTGTACTGTTTTAATAATTGGGCAAAACTAATAAAAAACGCATAATTCGCTGTTTTCTCCTCTCGGCGAAGAGACGAATTATGCTAATTTTGAATGTAGTGGCGCAATGCATCACCCCTTTATCAACGCCAACAGTATTATTATGACGATGAAAATGCCCATGATGATGAGCTTGCGCTTGCTGATGAAAGAAATCTCAAGCTTACCGAAGGTCAGCCTCGGCTTGTCTTGCTTCCAGTCGGGTTGTTGGGAAGTTGTAGTTTCAGAGATTTTCGCACCACACTTGGGGCAGAAACGTTCTCCCTCATTGATTGGGGAACCACATTGGTTACAGAATTTAGTCATGATGATTTGATTTTTAGGTGGTTTTATTTAATAAGTATATAAGCAAAAGTAGGTTAACTATTGGACAATAACTTGTGACTATGACAATGACAGCTTTTACAATATTGAAGATTATTTCTACTAATTGAAATTGTCATGGTCATTGTCAATGGTCATAGTCAAGAAATCAGGATTTGGAGGATTTCACTTTCGGGCAACGTTCAGTGATGTAGCGCAGCACAAACTCGTAGTCCTCGGGGTTTTCCACATAGATGCGGTTTTTAGTCAGCAGCTCGTTCACCTTGATGAGCTGGCGTCGGCGCACTGTTTTCACGCGGTGCACCTTCGGGAAACGGCTCGTCCACATGGTTTGTAAGGCAGCCATGGCGGCTGGGGCGTTGTTGGAGTCCATTATCACGGCAGCGGCAGCAACAAGTTGCCCGTTTTTCGCCGTATCCGCTCTTTCATAGTGTGTGACGCCTTCCTCGTCCATGATAAACATCAGATGGTAGTATCTTTTGTTGATGCGAATGACGATGAGATAACTGATGAGGCACAGAAAGAAAGCGAACACGGATATCCAAAAGAACACCTTTGTGTCTATTAGGAACCTATCCCATTCGAAATCTCCTTTGATGATTTGGACAAGCTCCATTATAAGCCAAATTCCCCATAAGATAAAGCCAAAGACTTTGATGAGGTCGATGAAAACGCTCAAGTTTTTCACCAGATTCAGCTCGTAGTTCCAGCGGTACTTGCCGTCGGGAAACAGCTTGACTCTTGTTGTTATTTCATTTTCGGGTGAAGGGGCAGATGCTTGGGCAGGTTCCTGTGTTGTCACTTCTGGTGTGAAGGTGCACTTCGTTCCGCAGTTGGGGCAGAATTTGGCTCCGTCGTTCAGTGGAGCACCACAGTTTTCGCAATACATAGCTTGTCGTTTTAATGTAACTATTCAGAAATCAACTTCAATTTCTTTTGACGCGGGGCTTGGTTTGGTCCCACGAGCCGTCGGCAGCGGTGCTGTAGCCATCGAAGGCGATGGTGTCGGGGGCGAGGAAGCCTTGTTCGTTGAAGTAAAAGAGCTTGTATTCGGGACGGGGACCCAAGACCCAGACGCGGCAGCGCAGCATGCCGTCGTCGTAGCGACGATAGACGATGTGTCCGTCGGGAAGCGTGTCGAAACCGCCGTTGGAAAGGACGTAGGTATTGGGTGTGTAACCTTCCAAGGCGGCAAGGCTATCGGGATTTCGGATTTTGAGGCCTCTTGTCACGAAGGCGCCGCCGTCCATGCCCGTGCGGGCGGTTTCGTCCTCATAGGCCTCGTCAGGCGTGAGCCAGGGGTCGTTATCGACAGGCGGCTTGGGGTGCCAAAGGCCACAGGCCGTGAGCAAGCAAAGACCG
>Ga0310690_10002360_pt1 | contig 30928 bp, 25 predicted proteins | sample AusTroGonzalo_MG_2_FD_207661 | JGI IMG/M metagenome (GOLD analysis project Ga0310690, IMG submission 207661) | Bovine rumen microbial communities from tropical cattle in Woodstock, Queensland, Australia - Gonzalo_04 (v2) (version 2) | ecosystem: Host-associated > Mammals > Digestive system >...
TCAACGATCAGTCCGTATTTACCGTCACAGAAATCCATCGCCAGTTCATACCACCGCTGTTCCGTCCAGTTTTCAGGGCCGGCTTCGTGAAGCATATCCAGAAACTGTTGAGTGACTTTTACGGCCTTTTCAGAGGCAATCATACAGCGGCCTTCTTCTGAAAAATCAGTACAGCCCATCGTCCAGAACTGTGTGGCGAAGCCTGTATATACCGTGTGCCACGCACCTGTGCCTCTCTGTGCAAATCCTCGCAGTCCGTCTATAGACGATATTTTTTTTGCAGTCTCAAAATACTCGTCCCATGTTTTCGGAAGAGAAAGACCTTCTTTTTCAAAGATTTCTTTGTTGTAGGCCATATTGTAGGATTCACAGTTGACAGGAATCGCAAGCAGAGGACCGTTTCCGAGCTTGTCACCGAATCTGCCGGTCCATCGGTTGGCCCTGATCAGGTTGGGAATGAAATCATCAAAGTCAAATCCGGAATCGTCGACAGCCACATATTCATCCAGTGGCTCTATGAATCCGCCGTCAATATGTTCCCATAAAAGAACGGGACCGGAGGTGAAGACATCCGCCTCCCCTTCCATTTCCAGATATTTCTCTATGTCGTTCGCAAAAAACTCGTCGCTTCCTATGATGTTCAAATGTACTTTGTCGCCTGTCATCGCTTCATATTCTCCAACATGGCGTATGACACTGTCTACGAATGCGTCGGTATCGGGTGCAAAGAATGAAATGTTTGCCATTATGCCCTCCTGTATATGGATCTACTGTTAATGATTTTTGATGATCAAAAGATGTTTTTTTGTTTATTTTACGCTTTTTATATGATTATATGCAATAAAAATCCCTTACATGTGGTCCGGGGACATGACCATTACTCTAAAGGGGATGGCTGCTCAGGGTGGTCATGCCGGTCAGAAGGCCCTGGCCACGCATCATGATCCGGGAGATATTGATCCTTGTAAAGATGCCGGATACCTGGACTCCTGATTTTGATTTAAGTGATGCAGAAGCTGTGGCAAAACAAAATGACGAAGCGAAAAGCTATATTGATTCAGTTATAGAAGGGATCAGGAATACTGAGGTAAAGATCAGTGGTGCCTACGGAGAAAAGATTACTGCAAATCAGCTGTATAAAGTTCTCCTGAACTTTGATAAAATGTATTTCAGGATGACGGACGCATCTTAAAGCAGCTAAGCTTAGGATTTCCGGATTTTTACGGAGGGTTAGTTAAATATGAAGATTGCATGGTTTTGCATTCCCGCCCATGGGCATACCAATCCTACTCTGGGTCTTGTGAAAGAAATGACCGGTGCAGGGCATGAAGTGATCTATTTTTCTTATGAAAAATTTAGGGAAGAAATCGAGGGGACCGGAGCGGTATTTGTTCCCTCTGACGAATATGACATGGATATAGATGCAAAGAATGGCGGGAACAGAGTGGGAAAGGACCTTGCTTTTTCCATAGAGTTGATTGTGGAAGCTGCGTTGGGAATGGACGATCTGATGGGTGAAGTGATTTCGGACATGAAGCCGGACCTGATCGTAGCAGATTCCATGGCTTTTTGGGGTAAGCTGGCGGCAATGAAACACGGGATCCCGTATGTTTGTTCCACGACCACGTTTGCGTTTAACAGGTATTCCGCAAAATACATGGATCAGGGCATGGGCGGTCTGTTTAAGATGCTTTTTGCTATGCCGAAGATCAATAAAGAGCTGAAAAAACTAAAAAATAAAGGATATCCTGTAAAAAGCTTTCTGGAACTGGTCTCAAATGACAATGAAACTAATACGATCGTGTATACGTCTAAAGAATTCCAGCCCTTTGCCGAAACATTTTCCGATAAATACTGTTTCATCGGCCCATCCATGCGTCCAGTGAAGGAACCTATAGAAAAGACTTCGGAGAAGACGGTATATATTTCCATGGGGACGGTCGTAAGCATCCGTGAGATATATAAGAACTGTGTGGAAGCGTTACGGGACACAGATTATCAGGTGATCGTGTCGATGGGCGAGACCGCCAATGAATTCCGGGACCTTCCCGCCAATATACAGGTGTACGACTCTGTCGATCAGATGGCGGTACTATCAATTGCGGACGCATTTGTCACACACTGCGGCATGAATTCAGCCTCGGAGGGATTGTACTATAATGTTCCGCTGGTTATGGTACCACAGACGCCGGAGCAGATGGCTGTGGCAAAGCGCACTGAAGAACTGGGCGCAGGTGTGATGCTGCCTGCTTCCGACAGATCTGCAGAGGCGATCCGGAATGCCATCGAGGATGTTTTGAATGATGGAACATATAAGACGGCGGCGTCAAAAATTTCGGATGGTTTTAAGCGGTGTGGCGGAGTAAAAGAAGCAAGAATGTTCCTGGAGAAGCTCGTTACGCCTGTATCTCCGTGAAAAGAGAGAATCGTAGTTTGAAAGGGAGATATATGTTAAAGCTTATTAGACCAACACAAGAATTGCCGGATTACCTGCAATACGATTTTGGAGTCGCTATCTGATATGAAAACAGTAAGAGTAGTTGCAGCTGTAATTTGTGACAGCACAGAAAAAAAGAATAAAGTTTTTGCTACAGCCAGGGGTTATGGAGCGTATAAAGGCTGGTGGGAGTTTCCCGGCGGAAAGATCGAACCCGGAGAAACGCCTGAAAAAGCACTTGTCAGAGAGATAAAAGAAGAACTGAATACAACAGTTTCAGTTGAAGAGTATATTACGACAGTGGAATATGATTATCCGGAGTTCCATTTATCCATGGATTGTTTCTGGTGCCGGGTTGAAGAAGGAGAGCTGATGCTTTTGGAACATGAGGCAGCAAAGTGGCTTCCATTGTCCGATTTGAGACAGGTCAAGTGGCTGCCGGCAGATGTTATTGTGATACAAGAGATAGAAAAACTATTGGAAAAGGATTTGTTATTATCAGATATCCCTTCTGACAGCTCAAGGTACAAAGCGGCTACACTGTTGGCTTTCCGGAAAATGAGGCGTTTCAAGCAGCAGATCAGCGAAGAGGCCTGTATACGGATCCTGAAGGAGCAGAAAAGAGGCGTCCTCTCCATGATCGGTGACGGCGGATATCCTTATGGAATTCCGCTGGATCACTGGTACTCGGAAGAAGACCATAAGCTCTATTTCCATTGCGCGAAGACCGGCCATAAGACCGATGCAATCACTGCCTGTGACAAAGTCAGTTACTGTGTGATGGATGAAGGCTTCCGGAAGGAGGGCGAATGGGCGCTGAATATAAACAGCGTGGTCGTCTTCGGCCGGATATGCATCGTAGAGGATGAAGATAAGAAACGTGAAGTCTGCACGAACCTGTGCCGGAAGTTCACGGATGATGAAGCCTATATTCAGAAGGAACTGACCAATGCATTCCCAAGGGTGAGCTGTTTGGAACTGACAATAGAACATATGACCGGAAAGCTTGTAAATGAATCATAAAAAGATGCCAGGAGGAATATAATAATGCCAAAAGGCTGGCCGGATCCTTTGTGAAGGAATGGCCAGTGATTTTAATGTCATCGATCAGGAATATGAAGGGGGAGAATGGCTCGATGTTACATATAATGTGACAAACAGATCGGGTGCGTTTGACCGCAAAAGGAACGGCTGAGAATGCTTTAATGGCAAGAAGGATCTGGATGGAGAAGATTATCGGAATACACGAAGACGTACAGGCGTCCATACGCGATTATCCGGCGCTAAAACGTTAGATGCAAACTCAAACAAGGCGGAGATGAAAGAGAATTATTTAAAAACAGGCAGACAGATGAGAAACATGCTCCAGGCAGCAAAGGAAAAGCTGGCCGGATATTCCCCGCAGGATATCTGCCGCAAAGCTGATGTGAACTATGATGAAGCGGAACAGATGTTTTATATCCGAAGCTTTGACGGAGATCTGAAGATACGTTATCCGGAATACGATCCGGTTTCAGAAATAACGGATGCCCGGGAAATGTGGTATTATCTGACGATGCTGCAGTATCTGGATACTGCCGACGGATCTCCTCTTCTTGGAAAATGGATCACACTTTCCGAGATGCCCGGCGGGGCAGCAAGAAGCGTGGGATTTCAAAAAGAAACAGACCACGCATTTGCCCGTGTTGCCCATAAGGCACATATAGAGGAGTTCCGGAATGCCTGCAAAAAGATTGGAGGAGTCCCTGCAGAAGGCAAGGGAGACGTTAGCTGTATTGTGTATTTTGCGCCGCGATTCCCCGTTATGCTCAATTTCTGGGAAGCCGATGATGAGTTTCCCGCTTCGGTAAGGATGTATGTCGACGCACAGGCAGAGCATTATCTAACGCTGGAAGCAGCGGGCACTGCGTGTGGATGTGTCATTAATAAGATTACCGATTCAATTGGAGAGGTGTCAGGTCGTTGATTTGGGAAGAATTTCTGCAGCATCTTTGGAATCCAAAAACCACCTCAAATAACAGGGTGTTTCGTGAGCAGGAAGGGGAAAAAGTAATAAAAGATGATTCCTCAAAGGACCGTGAGAGGCCAGACTCCCGTACAATGATATGCCATTCGTGACCAGTGTATTTTGAGCGGAGCGTAATGCAGAACGCATTGTCCGGATCCAATCCCAAACAGGCATCCTGAGTGGTTATCTGAGCAAATTGCCCGTACGTTCTGGCCAGCCCGGATTTCCGTAGCGCGCGAAATCTGCCCAGGTTTTCCGGAGCATCGATCCGACCCGTTCTGATTCCGCGTCATCAACCCTGCCAAAAAACGAATTGCTGCCGAATAATACGGGAAGTTCACTGATATGACAGCATCCATATTCACATTCCGGCGGCGCATAATCATAAAAATATTGCCATATCGGTCCGGAATATTCCTTAACGAGTTCCTCTACCGGTCGAACAAAGACTTTTTCCGTCAGCGCGTCGCTGTACCGCTGTTTATAAGAACGGTTCGTTTTCTGTGGACTTATATGAAGGTAAAGGCCCGCAAACGGGAGTGCAGCCACAGGAATCTTGTGGACAAACAGATTGCACTCTTCCGAAACAGTTCCGATCATCATCGGGATCTGCGCTTTTGTCACCTCTTTCTTCGGCTCTCCCGGAATCGTCACCCCATCAATCGTAGGAGAGAATGCACACCGGAGCTCCCCCGTTCGAAGCACCCATTTATAATATTTTTTTACGGCTTTAAGAATGGATTCTTCCGGAAGCTTCAACAATTCTGACGGAGTGCGGACACCTGCAAAGCGAAGAAATTTATGCGTATATCGTTTGCTTTCCTCCTCTGAAAAGAAATGATCCACACACGGCGACTGAACGATCGTTTTCTGGAACAGCCCTTCGGCATCTTTCATTGTCATCAGGGCAAGAATGCTTGAGCCTCCGGCTGACTGACCAAACAGAGTGATATTGTCCGGATTTCCGCCAAAAGCAGCAATGTTTTCCTTGACAAAACGCAGTGCCATTATCTGGTCATACAGTCCGTTATTTCGATCGAATCTTTTATCCTCACAATGAAGATTCAAAAAGCCGTAAACATTAAGACGGTAATTCAGCGTTACCACAATACAGCCTGTTTCTTTCGCAAACAGCGTCATATCATACAGCAGATTTACAGATTCCTTTTCGCCGGTACCTGCGCCGCCCTGATAAAAAGCGCCTCCGTAAATCCAGACCATTACAGGCGCCGGAGCGGTGATTTTATCCGGAACAAAGATATTCAGATAAAGACAATCAAGACTGGTGTTGCCCTGCCCATATCCATCCTGCACCTGAACCGGATTCGCACTACCACGGTCTGCCTTCAGAACACCTTCCCAGGGATCCGGCGGAAGAGGATGTCGGAACATGAACTCTCCAACAGGCGGTTTTGCAAAAGGAATACCATAATAAACGCAGCATCCTTCTTTATTTACTCCTTCTACGGATCCAATAGTTGTCTGAACTTCCATAATCCGATCCTTTCTGCTTATTGAAACAATCATCATAATATCATGTACGCTGATTTAGTTCATTATACGACAACGAAAATATGCTTGTCGATGGTACTTTGAATAAAACATCCTCAGTCCAATCAAATAATGATAAGAATGGCATTTTATTTGTTGAAATCAAAGATCCTATGCTTATTGTAATTTTCTTTTGTAAAATGTATTATCTTCATAAAGCAAGCTGTAAAAGAATAAGGACAAGGGATGAAGAATCATATTTGGAGCTGTTCGACAAATGCAGAAATCTGCTGCCGGTCATCAGTATAGAGGGGGATCAGAAAAAGACCGATGCCCTGACCCTGGCATTTTCTGCGGAAACCGATAGAGGAAACCGTGATAGTGTTGTAAGGAATACGACTTTGAGAACGGAGGAAAAAACATGCTGCTTGATTTTACAGACTTTCTTTATGCGATGTCGTTTGCTCTTGACGCGATTGAGCATGAGTTGTTTTCCGGCGCGACTGTGGAACACGGAAAAAGGGTCGCATGGCTCTCTATGAAAATGCTGGAAGGAACGGGACTGTCCGAGGAAGAACTGGTGGATAGTGTCGGATGCGCCATACTGCATGACAATGCCGTTGCCGAATATCTGCAAGAGGAGAGGAACATGCAGAGAACTCCTGACGGTACCCGCGCGGAAGGGAGCTTTGACATGAGCTGGCTTGGCCGCCATGCGATCATTGGTGAGCGTAATGCGGCGCTGCTCCCGTTTCGCACGGACGTAAAAAACGTGATTCTGTGGCATCATGAAAATGCGGACGGGTCAGGAGCCCTTGGAATGAGAGAGGATCAGACGGATTTTCGTTCGGAGGTTATCCATCTGGCTGATACCGTTGATGTTCTGTATGATCTGAAAACCGCGTCGGCCTCCATTTACGATGAGATCAGGCAATTTGTGACCGGGGAAGCAGGCCGTCAGTTTTCAACGCGTGCAGTGGCGCAGTTTCAGGGGAATGTCTCCGTTCAGGATCTTCTGCAGCTTCAGTCGAAAGGGCCGGAGGTTCTGCTGAAGGAGCGCCTGCCGGCGGTCTGGCATAACTATTCTGACGAGGAAATCAAAGCCATTGCGGAGTTTTTCGCAAGAATCGTTGATTACAAATCTCCCTTCACGACGGCACATTCCATGGGCGTCGCCGACAAAGCAAAGACCATGGCGGAGTACTATGGGTGGAGCGCGGATAAGGCAATTCGATTTTATACCGCAGGCGCGATGCATGATATCGGAAAGGTCGTGGTCGGGAATCAGATACTGGAGAAACCGGGGAAACTGAACGAATGGGAGTTTTCCGTCATGAAGGATCACGCCCGGGCCACGCTTCATATCCTCAGCGACATTGACGGCTTTGAGGATATTACAGAATGGGCTTCCAACCATCACGAGAAGCTGGATGGCACGGGGTACTCGCGCGGGATGAATGCCGCGCAGCTTTCGTTTGAAGATCGACTGATGGCGTGCATAGATATCTATCAGGCGCTGACAGAGGATCGGCCTTACAAGGCAGGCTTCAGCCACGCCAGATCCATATCAATCATGAAAAGCATGGTTGAGGAAGGGAAAATAGATGAATCAATCACTTCGGACATTGCAGGCAGGTTGTAAGCCCTGTCCGCTTTCACGAAGATCTCATCGCCCTTTTAGAAGCCGGCGCGGAAGATTTTCTTGAGATCGGCCCAGGGAAAGTCCTCTCTGGTCTGTGTAAAAGAACAGCCCGGGCACTTGGAAAGAAGGTACGGATCCGTACTGTTCAGTCAGCGGAAGACCTGTGCCGCTGTCTGGAATGACTATTCGAAGTATTCAGGATTTCTTTTTCCGGGGCAGACGGGTGTCGTAATAAATCCTTCCATGTTTAATCACCGAATGAATCAAGATTGTTTAGTATGCTTACCGCCAAAGATATTAAGAGAAAAACTCCGTCATTTCATCAACCCATCCTTCTGCAGAGGTTCCTTTAGCCACACCAATCCCATGCCCACCGGACGGATACAGCCTCATTTCAAAGGAAACACCTTTCTCTTTTAAAGCATCGGCCATTTTCGTCGTGTTTGTCGTCTTTACCAGCGGATCATCCTCACAGGCCCAGAGGAAAGTTTTCGGACAGGTCTCGTCCACATGAAGAAAAACGGTCAGATGCTCCATAAGATCCAGATTGCTGCCCAGAAGGTTACCAAAGCAGACCGGTTCCTCTTCTTCTCCTGTAAACGGGTATGAAAGACATAATTTGTTTGCCTTTACGCTGATTCCCCGGTACTTTTTATAGAGTTCAGGCGCTTCTTCTTTCAATGCTTCCATCAATGTTTTTTCCATTTCAGATTCGTACAGCGTTTCGGAGGCTGCAAGATGACCGCCTGCGGAATAACCGACCAGCAGAATATCATTTCCATTTACTTTAAGTGTTCCGGCGTTTGTACGGATATATTTGATCGCAAGGGCCAAATCCTCCTGGGGTGCCGGATAATAGTTCGGTTTGCAGCGATAATTCAATATAGCGACCGCATAGCCTTTTTCTTTCAGAACATCAGCGGTGTCCATGCCTTCGCCGGCAATTGACACCGCCGCATAACCGCCGCCCGGCACGATAAGTGCCACAGGGCGGTTATCCCTGAATGTATTTCGGTAAACAAACAGACAGACACTTTCTTTCGAATTGACCGGTTCCGGGAAAAAATCTTTGACATATCGTTCTTTCCAGAGGGGCACACATTCAATTTGTCCGTCATTTTTCAATTCATACAGCCTCTTAACTGAATCCAGGACCGCACCGGCGATATAAGGGGTACCCCAGGGCATCTGCACCAGGTCCGGCAGTTTCCTAAGGGGCTGGTTCCTGTATTTCTCCGGAACAATTTCGACCAATGACTTCGGAAAGACCAGATCCAGATAATCTGCAATAAAGGCATCCTCGAGCAGTTCCTGAATTGTGCTGTCATAAGTAAACATATTTCGTCCTCCTTCGAAAACAATTTAAAGCGGGCGGATATCTGCTTTACGGAAGAAGCAATCCGTAATGGGCGGTTACTGACTAAAAGTGCCATAGGCGGCAACGGCCTCATCGATGGTCATTGCGCCGGTCGCTACCATATAAACCGCCTGTCTTAACTGAATAACTGCATCATCTGTCAGGCCGATCACTTCCGGTGACAGGATCCGGGATTCCGGAACATCCCCGAAGGCGGCATACATGCTGTTAAATGACAGGTCTTTGGTCGGCGACATAAGCCCCTTATTCTGCGCCATCTCATTCAGCTCCGGTGACGTGATCAGGAAACGCATGAATTCGTTGGCCATGTCCAGATTCTGACTGTCTTTGTTAACAGAGAACTGCAGGTTCGGCATGTCAAGGAAGTAGGCGCCTTCGTCCGACATGGGGACAGGTACAAAAGTGTATGCAAAGGGATCGGCGATAAATGCCTCGGAACGACTTTCCCTTTTCTTTGTTCCGGAAACGGCATCTCCGGAGCAGATCATCATGGGAACATCGCCTTCAAAAAAGCGAAGGATCACGGCATCGTAGTTGTTTTCGATTTCTGCACAGGTATCAAGGTCCACACAGCCGTCGCTTAAGAACTGCTCGATCTTCTCGAGGGTAGGCCGCATATATTCGCCGGCCGAGGGATCAAGGGCATTGAGTTTTTTGACAGCCTCTTCATCATCCGCCACAGTCGCGCAGAAGAAAGGATAGGCAGTCAAAGTGAACAGCGATGTTGTCTCTTCGTTGGAGAAGCCCATCATCGGGCTTTCATAGCCCTTTTCACGAAATGCATCACACACTGCCACCAGTTCCTGATAAGTCGTGGGAACGTCCAGGCCTTCCTTTTCAAAAAGATCGCTGTTCACGAGCATGCCGTAGGTATTTGAGAAGACGGGGGCCATAGGAAGCGTGCCGTCTTCCGTGTTCAGAATGATATTGCTGCGGATGCAGTCAAGATCAAGACCCAGCGCGGAATCCGACAGATCCTCGGCATGGTCTATGGAAGAATCGTATTGATCCCGGCCATACATCCAGGAGTAATTGACATAGATGTCAGGGGCATCGTTTCCGTTCAGGACCGTGCCGATCATGTTGTTATAGTCATCGACCTTCGTGAACGTCAGTTCCACATCGGGATAATACTCGTTGAAACGGTCAAATTCGACCTCCAGTGCCTCAAAGTTGTCGTAACCGCCGGCAACGTTGATTTTGCAGCTGAGGGAAGTGTCCAGAGCCGGTTTAAAACCTTCTTCAACCACCGCCTCCTGCTTCTCAGAGCCGCATGCGGCCAGCCCAAGGATCATCAGCCCCGATAATAATATACACATTTTCTTTTTCATGATTGTTTCCTGCCTTCCCGGATTCTTCGGATCTCCTTTATAACTATTTTTATATCGACGGGCTTTGCAATATGCCCGTTCATTCCAGCGTTCAGACACTCCGTGACATTTTCGGAGAATGCGTCTGCCGTCATGGCAACGATCGGAATAGAGGACGCCCAGGGGTTCTCCAGCTTACGGATCGCCCGGGTCGCGTCGAGGCCGTTCATTTCCGGCATCTGCACGTCCATGAAGATCAGCTCATAGCTCCCCTCGGCAGCCGTTCGCATCATATCCACACAGACCCGTCCGTTTTCTGCGCGGTCGGTAGTGATCCCGAACATGGTAAGTATGGCGGAAATGATCTCCCAGTTGATGTCATTATCCTCTGCCACAAGGATGTGCAGGCCCTGCAGATCGGAATAATCGTCCTCCGGTTCCATGACCCTGGACTCTTTACCGATCAGATCGTTGATCTTATCGAAGAGCGTGGAGCGGAAGAGGGGCTTACTGACGAAACCATTCGCGCCTGCCTCTTTTGCTTTATCCTCAATATCCGACCAGTCATATGCGGAAATAAGTAAAATCGGAATCTTTGTGTCTATCTCCGAGCGGATCCGGTTGATGGTATCAATGCCGTCGATTTCAGGCATTTTCCAATCAATAATAACAACACCGTAATCCCGCCCGGAAAGGTGCCTGTGCTCGATCATGCCGAGTGCTTCCAGTCCGCTTCGCGCCTGCTCCGTTGTGGCACCAAGAGATTCAAGGGTATCAACAGCCGTCTGCAGCATGATCTCGTCGTCATCCACGATCAGAACGTCAATGGGGTCAAGCTGCATATCTTCCCGCTGCCTGTCGGCTGCAGGGATATCCAGTATTACGGTGAAGGTTGTCCCCTTGCCCTGCTCGCTCCGGCATTCAATCGTTCCGCCCATCAGTTCGACCATCTGCTTTGTAATGGCCAGTCCGAGGCCGGTTCCCTGAATGCTGTTGACACGGCTGTCGATCTGCCGCGAGAACGGCTGATACATGGTCGCCATGAATTCCTCACTCATGCCGATGCCTGTATCCGCTACAACATAAATCAGCCGTATACAGCCGGGAGAGGGGCTCTTTTCCTCGCACATGTCGACACTGACCCGCCCGCCGGGTTCCGTGTACTTGATGGCATTGGAGAGAATATTGATATAAATCTGGTTCAGACGAAGCTGGTCCGCATAAAGGTATTCCTTTTCCATCCGGTTGATATGGAAACTGAATTCGAGATTCTTTTCCTTGATCATCGGCTGTGAAATGTTTACAAGGTTCTCGACCGTTTCCACGATGGAGAAGGTCAGGGGACTCAGTTTCAGTTTTCCGCTTTCCACTTTCGATATATCCAGAATGTCGTTGATCAGCGTAAGCAGATGATTGCTGGCAAGACTGATTTTCCGAAGGCTTTCCCTTGTTGACTCCACATCTCCGAGATTTTTCTCGGCAATAGTCGTAAGGCCTATGATGGCGTTCATGGGGGTTCGGATGTCGTGGGACATGGTTGAGAGGAAATTGGTCTTTGCGTTATTTGCGGATTCGGCCGCCCTGACCGTGACCTGAAGGCGCTTGTTCAGATATTGCATATAGAACAGGTCAAAGATGAACAGAACCAGCAAACCGATAGAAACGACTCCGAACAGCAGCCAGTCTTCTTTATCCACACGGAGATCCTTCGCCGGCACGAAACCCAGCAGTGTCCACCCGGCAGTGGCAGTGACAGGGGTAAAGGCAAGTATGCACTCCTCTCCGTGCGAGTTAAGCATGGATACGGAACCCGTCGATGAAGTGATCTCTTCGAACAATTGTTTCGCCGATTCGGGGTCTGTTGGATTATAAGATTTGTAGAACTCAAAAAAGCTGGAGTTTTTAAAGTTGTTTCCCTTGAGAATATAATTACCGTCGGAGTTAATCAGGGACAGTTCGGCGTTCACAAGCTCAGTCTGCGGGAAGACCCATTTCTGTTCAAGCTCCGAGATGGGAACTACCCGCAGCAGGACCGCATCTTCGGAGGTATTGCTTTCCGGATCAATAAGTGAGATCGTGTTGCAGAAAGCCAGTGACTGCTCGCCGTTCATCGGGTTGGTGTAAGCGCGGGTAATATTGACAGACTTCCCGATTTCATCACCCCAGTCCATGTCGTTCAGGAGGTCAAGCCGTTCATATGACACATCATAGTCATCGGTTGTTCCCTGTTTCGGGCGCGTGGAAAGGCCCGTGAGCGTGTCAAGGGAAACCAGATGTGCCGAAGTGTTCTCAAGTACATGCGAGGAACGGATATACTCGGCGGCCTCTTCCATAGTCATGGTATTGTTGTTGATATAGCGCGCCCATACATCGCAGATCCGCTGCTCGCCCTCCAGATAATTCTTTGTCACCTGCTCCATGGTGACCGTTGTATTTTCAAAGTGGTCTACCTGCCTCTGGAAAGAGTTCTGGCTGGCATATTTGGAATACAGAACGACAAAGATCAATATAGCAGCTATAATGATCACGTTGAAAATGATAATAAAAACCTTTTTCATGTTCTGTTTTCCCATAATAATATTCTATACATTATTGCGTTTTATTTCAATCTTTCTAATTTCAGTTGATCCTATCATACCATAATAATGCTCATTGATACAGACGGATCTGTTAAAATGGCGCTTGCTTTGACTGCGCACTTTTTGGTATATAATAGACAAATAATGCGGAACCGGACAATTGATGAAATCAGTCAAGAGGAAAGAAAAAGAATGATCTATACAGGCTGTCATCTTTCAAGCACAAAAGGATATCTTGCAATGGGACAGGAGGCCCTTCGGATCGGCGCGAACACATTTGCGTTCTTTACCAGGAATCCCCGGGGCGGCAGTATCAAACCAATGGATGAAGCCGATGCGCAGGCGCTTTATGATCTCATTATTGAAAATCATTTTGCGCCGCTTGTCGCTCACGCGCCATACACGTACAATCTCTGCTCAGACAAAGAGTCGAACAGGGTGTTCGCGAAGGAGGCCATGACCGAAGATCTCCGCAGGCTCGAATATTTACCCGGCAATTATTATAATTTTCATCCGGGAAGCCATGTGAAGCAGGGGGCGGAAGAAGGGGAATGATCACGGACGCACTGAACGGGATCCTGTTTTCCGGGATGAAAACGACGGTGCTGCTTGAAACGATGTCCGGGAAGGGAACGGAAGTCGGCCGGAATTTTGAAGAGCTGAGAGCGATCATCGACGGCATCCACCTGAAAGAACACATCGGAGTCTGCCTTGATACCTGTCACGTTCATGACGGCGGGTACGATATCGTTCACGACCTGGAGGGCGTGCTCCGTGAATTCGATGATGTCATAGGACTCGGTTATCTGAAGGCGGTGCATATCAATGACAGCAGGAATCCTTATGGGAGCCACAAGGACCGGCACGAGGTGATCGGCAGCGGTACGCTCGGAATCGATACGTTCAAAGCCGTTGTGAACGACCCGGTTCTGAGTAAGCTTCCGATGATTTTGGAGACACCGCAGCCCGATAACGACGGTTATGCCGCCGAAATAAAGATGCTGCGGGAAATGGAAACAGGCATCGCTATTTAAATAACCGGGGATGCAGCATGCGAATAATATATTGCAGACAAAAAGAAAAATGACAAGTATAAAGAGAGCTGTTGTGGCTGCAATCATTGGGCACGGTTTGTGGGGCGTGAGTTTTCTGGCATCCAGGGTAGCACTGGATACTGCGCCGGTAATACTTTTGCTGAGTCACCGTTTTCTGATTGCATTTCTGATCATGAGCGTGATTCTTTTCACCCCGCTCGGCGGTTTCCGGCCGCGGGGCAAGGCACTGCTGCCGCTGATCCTGCTCGGGCTTTTGGAGCCGGTCATTTACTTCTTTGGGGAACAGTACGGAATTCTTCATTCCAGTACCGTGTTTTCCGGGGTAATGATTGCGCTGATCCCGATTGCTTCTACCTTGATTGCAATTCCGGTTCTTGGCGAGAGGCCGACGCGAAAGCAGATCTTTTTCAGCATTCTATCCGTATGCGGTGTGATCGGCATCGGGCTTGTCACGAACAACAGCGGGAGCCTGGACTGGATCGGCGTTGTGTGCCTGCTGACAGCGGTATTTTCGGCGGTAGCATACACGCTTTTGAACCGGGGAATTTCCAAAGATTATACGCCGTTTGAACGAACGTACTTTATGCTGGGATTTGGGGCAATGGTCTTTACTGTGATGGCAGTGCTTTCGGTACGCGGAGATCCGGTTTTGTATTTCAGACCGTTTGAAGAGCAAAGCTATCTGATTGCAGTGCTGTTTCTGTCAGTGTTCTGCTCGGTCGTTGCTTATTTTCTTACCAGCTATGCGATTACGGTGTTGTCAGTGGCAAGGAGTACGGTATTTTCAAACCTGACGACGGCAGTTTCGGTTCTGGCCGGCACTGTATTTCTGCATGAGCCGTTTTCCGTGGTCGGGCTGCTGTGCAGCATACTGATTCTGGTCGGTATTTACGGGGTCCAGCATGGAGCAGGCCGCAGAGCAGATAAAAGAAAATGAATGAAAAAACTGCTGCCAGTAAAAGAATAACCGCGATAATAGTTGTTGTGATTTTTTTGTCTTTTTCATATTTATCACCTCCGCAATTATAGCATGCTATAATCACGTTCCGTAATCACCAAGTATGAGTCCGGAACGCTGCTTATTTGCATCCCGGAAGGGAATATCCCGATCTGTTTCCGATGTCTGATCTGAGGCAAATCGGATTGTTTGACTATGGGAAAAGTGGTATTATTTTAAATATCCAGGACTAAATAAACATATAGGGCAACATTACCATCTCAATTAAAGAGCAGCAACAGACAATATAATACAGGACATGGAGGAGATCATAATGGCATATGATAATACAAAAATTACATTGCTGGTATTGCTTTGTGCCATCATCTTGGCAATCTGGCAGATAAGGGCGAGGAACCGGATGTTATCATTCAGGATCCCGGTATACGGGCTCCAGGTCATGTTGAGAATATTGCTGATGTAAAAGGTGAAAAACAGATAAAACAGATGATGAAAAGGTCAGAATGGTCATAGATAATAATGCGGACGCGCTCCGGAGGCTTAAAAGTAATGATTGATAAAGTGTGACAATCTGGAACACCCTCTTGACATAAATGAAGGTGAATTTATAATTTTATCTGTTTGGCGTACTTGATTTGCCGACGGTGATATGGTATATGTTAAGATATGCCAAAATATGAAATGAATTAAGAGAAAATATGTATAACTATTATAGATAGAAGGAAGACTTTTTATGGAAGCAAGAAGCATTTTTGATGAAATGGCAGCCAAGCGAAAAATCAAACAGGGCCAAAAGTCCTGGAAATATATTCGCGATCTGAGCAGCCAGAATCTCAGCGACTTGAACAAAACAGCTGTCATTGACGGGAACAGGGAGTATACTTATGGTTCCATGTTCCGTGAATGGGAGCGTTACGCTTCCGTCTTTTCCGCGTTGGAAATGACGGAGGACCAGAACGCGAGGGTCGGTATTCTGGGTTCCACCAGTGCAGAGGTCATTTTTGCCTTTTATGGTCTTAATATGGTAGGCGCCCAGGTTTCGGTGATTGCGTCCTACGCGGCATTCAATATGACCCGTATCAGGGAAACCATCCGCGATGAAAAACTGACAGATTTTATCTTTACGGACGATCTGGCTCAGCAGGAGCTCCTCAGGGAACTTATTTTAAAACGGAAAGAACTTGGGCTTCGCCATATCATCCTTATGCATGTACCCGTTTCCGGTCCCGCCTCCATTCCTATGATGACGGCGGCCCATGAAGCCAAATACGCTTCCATGAAAGCACTTTACCAGCCGATCTGTATGGAGACGCTGCTGGCAGCATTTGAAAGCTATCCGGTCCATTATTCCCAGCAGGAGAATGATGAAACGGCGTTCATCCTGCATACCACCGGCACCACCAGCGGAGTCGGAAAACCGGTGCCGCTGTCTGACACGGCGCTGAATGCGGCAGTATCGAGATTTTTGAAGCTGAAGGATCTGGCACTGCCTTACGACAATCTGGTAACCGCGATGATCGTGGATCTCAGCAATTCCTATGGCATGATCGATCAGGTCCATCTGCCATTTGCCATGGGTGCAACGGTGGTCTCTGTGCCGGCCGGTCTGCTGAACCCCCTGTTCTACAAGGCTATTTCAGCCTATCATATTTCATTCCTGTTCGCCATCAATGCTATATTTGAGCGTTGGATGAAGATGCCTGAGAACACGGATTTCGATTTTTCAAGTCTGAAGTTCGTAGCACTGGGAGGCTCGGCGGTGTCGGCGCGGGAAAAGAAACGTTATCATGCGTTCGTCGAGGCTCACGGAGGAAAGGATGTAACGATGCTGAACGGCTACGGCCTGTCGGAACTGGGCGGCGCCTGCGCCCTCTCATCGCCGGATCTGGACGATGAGTCCATCGGCTATCCTATGCCGGGAATGACGATCAAGATCTATGACGAGGACAAAGAACGCTTTATCTCCCCCCGCGGAAAGACCGTCGAAGGCGTGCTTTATATGAACGCCCAGTCTATGGCCACGCTGCAGCTGGACGGGGTGGACGTTGTCAAAGCCGAGGTCATTGACCGGAAGCCCTATATATGCTCGAATGACCTGGTGCGTGTTGATGAAGACGGACGGATCACCTATCTGGGCCGTGCCAACCGCTTCTTTATGAGCCAGGAAGGCAGAAAGTACGAATCCGGCAAGGTGGAAACAGAGTTTTCCAGGCTGGGAGACATCGAAGCCTGCGCCATCGTACCGGTGTTCATCAAGCAGTACCATGATAATGTTCCCATGCTGTGCGTCAAGACCCTGGAGGGAAGCGCTTCATCTGAGGATGCAGTTCTTAATGCGTTCCGGAAAGTGTTCATCACGGAAAAAAGCCTTCCGGAGGAGGACATTCCCTTCCGGGTAAATCTGGTGGAAACATTCCCCCGGAATGTCAACGGCAAGATCGATCTGTTCCAGCTCAACCGCGGCATGATTCCCGGAACAATATACGAGGTGGAAGAAGTCCGTAAAGAAGAAAAGCTGTCTGACTTTAAGCTGATTCCCTGTGACGATGGACCGTTAGATATGATCGAGCAGGTCTTTGAAGATATGAAGCAGGATATTAAACAGGATATTAAAGGCAAATTGCCAATGAGTAAAATAATGCAAAAAATGAAAAAGGAGAATCCGACTATGGAAAACAACAACAAACAGTTCATGAACTTCGATCCGATGTGCTTCATGCAGCAGCAGATGATGAACAATATGTCTGGCATGATGGGTCAGAAATTCCCCATGTTCAATCAGGGCATGCCTTCTTTCCAGACTCCTGAAATGCAGAGCATGCGTGAAATGATGCCGAACATGGAAAACATGATGCCTGAAATGCAGAAAATGGCTCAGACCATGTATGGAATGAAGCCGAATGTTCCCGTTATGGTGAACAGCATCGCGCAGGCTGTTCTGCCGATCTTCCATCAGCAGGTAGTCCAGATGTTCACCAACAGGAATGAGATCAACCAGATGGCGTTCGAGATGATCCAGCGTTTCTGCGCACAGCAGAGCGAGCTCGATGAGAAATGGTTCGAACTTGCCATGAAGATGTTCAATGCAGAGCAGGCCGCCGAAGCTGCTGAGGCTGCAGAGGAAGTAGTTGAAGAGGCTGAGGCTGAGGTTGAAGCTGAAGAGGCTGAGGCTGAGGAATAAGACTACAGAGATCTTTCATACGTATGATTAACAAAAAAGCTCCCGTCTGATCAGACGGGAGCTTTTGCATCAGGGATGATTACTTTGATCACCGTTCCGCCTCCTTCGCGGGGCATGGTGATTACTTTTCCGCTGCACATCATTTCCAGCCTCTGTCTGATATTTGCAAGGGCAATATGCGGTTCGTTATTATCGGAAGAATCAAAACCAATGCCGCTGTCCTCCACTGTTATTTCACTGCCGGAATCTGTTTTCCGGGTCCGTATCGTGATCATCAGCGGATCGGAATCCGGATCCATGCCGTGTTTGACGGCATTCTCAACAATAGGCTGGAGCGTAAGCGGCGGCACGCGGAAAAGTATATGAGGCGTATCATATTCAACGATGAGCCTGTCCTCGAATCCGGCTTTTTCTACAGCAAGGTACGCGCGTGTATGTTCCAGTTCATCGGAAAAAGGAATGGTATCGTTGCTGACAATGGCTGTGAAATTCTTTCGCAGATAGGTGGTGAAATCCAGCGTGACATTCTGGGCCTTTTCCGGATCCTGTTTGCAGAGATAGTAGATACTCATCATTGTATTGTAAATGAAATGAGGCCGCATCTGAAGCACCAGGATACTGGCCTGCTGACTGATGATTTCCTGCTGCTGGCGCATATGCTGCTCTCTTTGAGCCGACAGGATCATTAAAAACATGGAAAACGCGGAGACCGTTATGCCGACATCTGCAATTGCAAAATTGAAGACAAACATCTGGATGAGCAGGGAGGCCGTCAGAGGGAGCAGGAAGAGGAGAAATGCATAGATACTCTTTCGGGACAAACGGTTCCTCCTGCGGATCACGCCTGCAAGGTTGAGGATCATGACCAGGAGCATGGGAAGGACCAGCAGCGGGTACCAGGGACCGAACCGGAACTGATAGTCCGGTGTAAAATAATAAATAGCCGTCGTGAACTGTGTGATAATGAGCAGAATACAAAAAATGATCCAGAGGGAGCCCGTTGCGCGGAAAAGAGGGCTTCTTTTCCAGTTTTCCCCGCAGCAATGCAGCAGGTAGACCGTGAACATGGGCAGCGGGATCGAGACGAACAGGGACTCAAGAAAGTAGACGGGTTTTAAACCGGGCAACATAGACGGATCAACATAACTGATACCCTCGACAAGATAAACGGTCATGCATATTATGAGAACGTTAAAAAGTATTATAAAGAAGCGCTTGTTCCACCGGTCAATAAAAGGCATGACGAGCGCGACTACAAGGCCCAGTATCGCCAGCGAAAGCAAGGCGCCGATTAAGAAGAAGGCAAAATAGACTAACCAATCGCTCATTCGCTTCCGCCTCCGGTAAAAAACGGATACCGCAGATGTTTAAGCTGCGTCAGAACGCCCTCGCCCGTGATCGGCTTGAGCATGAAGCCGCTTGCTCCGGTGTTCCATGCATCAAGAGAATAATTACTGTATGCGGTCAGGAACACGACGTTCGTACGGGGATTGAGCGCAAGCAGCGTATTGCAAAGATCGAAACCGCTCGTTTTTCCCAGCTCGATATCAAGAAAGGCCAGGGCGACACGGTTACTTTTAGCATATTCAATGGCTTCCGACGGACGGGTAAAGCCCGTGATCGAAGCGTAAGGCATGACCTCTTCCAGAACAGGCAGGGCCCCGGAGAGAATGATTTTACTGTCTTCCACCATGATGATATTGGGCGATTCGTCGCTCTCCGCCACAGTGGTAAGAAGCAGATTGACGTCTACGCCCAGACAGCCTGCAAGACGGGAGATCATAACGGCGTCCGGCAGACGGCTTCCGTTTTCCCACCTTGCGACAGTAGGACGGGAAACATAGACCAGAGCGGCCAGCTCCCGCTGAGAAAGCCCGTTGTCGCTTCTCATTTTTTTTAATGTTTCGGCAAAAAGCATATTCATGTCATCGTACTCCGTAAAGTGGCTTAGTAATCCGATTTTTGTCTTAAATTTAAGCATTGAAAAACGAAAAAGCAAGGCACTTTTAAAAAGAAAGTGTGACATTCTGGAACCCCCTCTTGATTTGAAGCGGTAAATAATCAGAAAATAGCGAAAGAGCTGTGAGATGAATTGACCTGAAATCAAATCAATAATATAAAATAATATAAGAAAATCTAAAGAATAAAAGAAGGATAATGATATGGTTAGACGCAATGTTGTCAGATTATTTGAGTCAAGAAAGTCAAATCTTGAATATCGTGTAAACCGGGATTTTATCAGGAACGGGATCGCGACGATTCCCTGTCGTGTTAACGAATATAACGATGTCATCAGTTCTTACAGCGTTAAGGGGTTTGAGTCTCTGAATCCGGAGTTTGTCGATTATGTCAAAACGACCGCCGAAGTAACGCCGCCTGAATGTCCGCTCGTTCTGAACATAATCAGTGACAGCCTGTCACAGGAGGAAAAAAAGACCATTGACAGGATTATCCTGGACGATTTTGCTTACGATCTCGGTTTAGTGGAAAAGAAAAATAAACGCCATGCGCGGATTTTCACCGGTTTTCTGATCGGTCTGCTTGCTGCCGGATTGCTGCTGTGGTTCACGAGACCTCTGGCAGATGAACCGCGCGAGCTGGTTTTTATTCTGTTCTGGTTCCTGGGTGAAACAATATGTGACTATATTTTCCTGACCGGGCATGATCTTCGTCGGGACAGGAGTCTGGCCGGCCGGCTTGCGAGTATCAAAGTCGTTTTTTCCGAAACCTATGAAGATCCGAAATATACAAAAAAAGATGTCGAAAAACTGTACTCCGAGATCGAGAAAGATGTACATGAAACGATTCAGTAGGAAAAATAACAGAACAGTATCAAAAAAGCAGGTGCATCGGTGCCTGCTTTTATTTCATATCCTATCGTGCTATAATGTCAGAAAAATTGTGAAAGAGAAAAAGGGACAATAGGTTAATTATGGAAAACAATGAAAAAACAGTGCGGCTGGCAAAGCCGCGGAAAAAAGGAATCATAGGGATTATTTTCAGCAAATACCTGGGAGTATTTCTTCTGATCATTGTGCAGGTACTCATTATTATCACCATTTATATGTGGCTGTTCGACCTCCTGCCGTTCCTGGTCTATATCTATTCGGGATTTGCGATTGTAATGATCATCTATCTGTTCAACAACAGAATGGATTCGTCTGCAAAACTGACCTGGATGCTGATCATATCCCTTGTACCGATCGCCGGCGCGATCCTTCTGTGGATGAGCCAGACCAATGCGGGACACAGAAAAGAAATCAAGCTGGTCAATGAGCAGATCGAGCTTTCACGCGATCTCCTGCCGGAAACGGAGGAGACCGTGAAAAAGGCCATCCGGGAAGATGCGCTCACAGTCGATCTTGAACACTATGTGGGGAAAATCGTCGGTCATCCTGTTTATGACCGGACGAAGGTGACCTATTTTCCGATCGGAGAGGCAAAGTTCGAAGCGATGCTTGACGAACTGGAAAAGGCCCGGAAATATATTTTCCTGGAATATTTTATTATCGATGAAGGATATATGTGGGGACGGATCCTCGAGGTCCTGATCCGCAAGGCAAAGGAAGGCGTCGATGTCCGGGTCATGTATGACGGTCTGACTGATTTGACGACACTGCCGACCGATTACTGGAAGCTTCTGGAAAAAGAAGGGATCAAGGCAAAAACATTTTCGCCCCTGAAGCCGATCTTATCAACGGATTTGAATTACAGGGATCATCGTAAGATCCTCGTGATCGACGGCGAGACCGCATTCAACGGCGGCATCAATCTGGCGGATGAGTATATCAATAAAATAGAGCGTTTCGGACACTGGAAAGACACTGCGATCATGCTGAAAGGCGCTGCGGTGCAAAGCTTTACCCTGATGTTCCTGCAGATGTGGAATATCGGTGAGGAGAATCCGGATTATAAATCCTATCTCGGGAATACGGGAAAGACCCCCGCAGATGCCAACGGTTACGTGCTGCCGTATTATGAAAACCCGCTGGATGATTACAAGTCCGCGGAAGCAGTCTATATTGATATCCTGTGCCGTGCCGACAAATACGTCCATATCATGACTCCGTATCTCATTCTGGATGACGAGCTGAAATCGGCGCTCTGTTTTGCGGCCCAGCGCGGCGTGGATGTCAAACTGATCCTTCCGGGAATACCGGACAAGAAAATGGCCTATGCATTGGCAAAGACACATTATATAGGACTCATAAAATCGGGCGTGAAAATCTATGAATATACGCCGGGCTTTGTCCATGCAAAGATATTCGTAAGCGATGATATCAGGGCTGTGGTCGGTACGATCAATCTGGATTACAGGAGTCTTTACCATCATTTCGAATGCGCGACGTATATGTATAAAACAGACTGTATTAAGGAAATTGAAGAAGATTTCGGCCAGACACTGCTTAAATGCCGTCAAGCCAGCGAGGAAACGATCAGAAACGAAAAGTTTTCGAGGAAACTGCTTGGCAGTATTGCGAAAGTTCTTGCTCCGCTGATGTGACGAAATCATAAAAACAACAGGATAAACAGGAATGTCATTAAGGAGGTTCGGTACAGATGGCATCGTTTATGTCCGCATTGATGAAAATGCGGAGGGATTCAAAAAAAGAAGGACCGGATACCAGTGCCCGGTTCAAGGAAATAAAGCGATTTTAAAAAAGTACAACTTTTCCAGACCGTCTTCCGCGTCCTGGGACTGGTCGGGTACGGTATCAGCGTGTTCTTTGTATGGCGTCTGTACAGAAACATGAAGAAGAACAGGAAGAAATAAGAATGAATCATTACAATTCACTCTTTTTTGAAAATTTGAGCACAATTTAAACACATTTAAAGCCTACCTTATTGTCATAAAATAATTGATGATTATGTTTTATGCTTAAGGAGGCTTTTTTTATGGGCAGAAATAACAAGAAAAACTTTTTTAACAAAACAAAGAAAAAAGCGGTCAGCACTGCGCTTGTGTTCGGATTGATTGCGGGAACGACCGTGTTCGGGGCAAATGCCGCCATGGCCGGTACACTGGGAGAAAACAGTACGGGAATCAGTGCTTCCGAGGATCTGGGCTCTGTCCAGGCGGTCGTGGAACAGAGCATGCCTTCCGTCGTAACGATCTCTATGACAGCTATTCAGGAAGTGCAGAGCTTTTACGGCGGGAGCCGCCAGCAGGAGGCGCAGGGTGCCGGCACGGGAGTCATTGTAGCGGAGAATGATACCGAACTTCTTATCGCGACGAACAACCATGTTGTGGAAGGTGCAACGAGCCTTTCGGTCGGATTTATTGATGGATCATCCAGTGAAGCGGTGATCAAGGGAACGGATACGAAAACAGATCTCGCTGTCATCGCGGTGAAACTGGAAGATATATCGGAAGAAACGAAGTCTCAGATCAAAATTGCAACGATCGGCAATTCGGATGAATTAAGTCTCGGCGAACAGGTCGTAGCGATCGGCAATTCTCTCGGAGAAGGTCAGTCGGTCACGACCGGAATCATTTCGGCATTCGGACGGGAGGTCCCGCTTTCGGACGGAACAAATACTTTCGTATCTTCCGACCTCATTCAGACAGACGCCTCCATTAATCCCGGAAACTCCGGCGGAGCGCTGCTGAATATGAAAGGAGAACTGGTCGGAATCAATGAAGCCAAGGCTTCATATACCGCGAGCGGCGTATCAGTAGACAACGTAGGATACGCGATCCCGATTTCCAAGGCCGTGCCGATCCTGGAAAGCCTTATGACGCTGGAAGCAAGAGACAAAGCTTCGGAACCCGGATATCTGGGAGTGACATGCAAAGACATTACATCCGATTCAGACCTGGTAACGGTCTACGGATACCCGGAGGGCGTATGCTTCCTGGAGGTCATTGAAGGCGGTCCCTGCGCGGCTGCGGGATTCAAAAAAGGCGACGTGCTTACCAGATTTGACGGACGCGAAATAGCGAGCTTCAACAACCTGAAAGAAGTCCTTGAATATTATGGCGCCGGAGAACAGGTCTCTCTTACAGTGCTTCGTCGGAACAGTATGACCGGAGAATATGAAGAAATCACGGAAACGATAACCTTATGTGGTCTTGAATCGATTCAGAATATATACACGGCAGGTTGAGAACATTCATTCCTGCAGAAAGGAGAATTGCCAGGGTTTGCTATGGGGCTTCCGATGAAAGGAAGTCCCATAATTATTATTCTTTTTCTTTTACGATTTCCACAATATTCCATTTTTTCATGGAGCGGGAAGAAATCAGATGGCTGAGCAGAATATAGCCGAAGACCAGTCCTGCCGTCAGCAGACATTCGCCGATTCCGTTGGCGAAAGGATATTCCCGGTCTTTCGTAGCAAGCTGACTGAGCGCTGTTTTGGCGAACGCCACGCCGCAGGGCATGCCGATGATGCACGAGAACGCAAAGTAGAACAACGACTGCAGGAAAAGTTTCCCTGAGACTTCCCGGTGAGAAAATCCCAATGTACGCAGCACGCATAGTTCTTTGCTCTGTTCCAGCAGATTGGTCTGTGACGTATTCACTACAATTATTAAGCCGATCAGCACGGCAAAGCCGATGATGATCCACGCTGCCAGATCGTAAATGTCAAAAATCTGCTCCATATAATCCCGAAACATCCTGGTGAAGATGCAGTACAGGTAATCATCCCGATCGGCCAGCAGGGCCTGTATGGAACGTTCCCCTTCCTCCAGCGCGGCTTCATCCGTCTCCTCCGCCCGGATCAGCAGCGCCCGGAGTGTCGGTTCTTCCAGTTTTTCTGCCTGACGGGTCGAAATATACTGGTTCCGGTTCACGTTCTGATCCGAAATGCCGGCTACTTCCAGTTCGACTCCGTCTACCAGGACAAGATCGCCGGGAACGGCACCCAGTTTCTGTGCCAGATGTTTTTCCAGAAGTATGCCTTCTGACGGGATCGAAAGCGGTTCCCTGTTTTCCCCGAATATATGTATCATATCGGTATCCTCCGGAAGCGAGTTCACCGAAGCGGTTTCCGTTTTCCCCTGAAACGTAATATCCGAAACATAGTAACCCATCTGCAGGACATCGGACACATAATCCAGATCCTCAAGCTTTTTCAGAAATGCTTCATCCGGCGCATCGTCCAGAAATACCTGACAGTCATAATCGATCCGTTTGTCAAACAGCTCCGTCAGAATCGCGTTTTTCGATGTAATGAATGAGAAAGAAGCAAAGATCATCATCACGGAAGCGGAAAGACAGATGACCGAAAAGACGAACCGTTTTTTATTGCGCATCAGGGAAATAATGCTGTACTTGGCGAAGGGACCGGTTTTTCGGGTCAGCCATCGGCCGAACCGTGACAGTTTTCCGGAAGACGGTGTCTGCCGGGACATTGCTTCCGAAGGCTGGATCCGGCTGATCACGGTAGTTCCGCAGAGGGTTGCAGCCTGGCCCACGGCCACGGTCAGCAGGGCGGAAAGAACCGCGTTTCCGATATCCATCACATATTCATAGGAAGGGAGCGGGAAAAAGGTTTCAAATGTTGTGCCGACATAGCGGGCGATCCCGATGCCGAACAGGGTACCCAGAAGGACAGCACCCAGGGAGACCGGCAGGTTCACCCCGCAGAACAGAAGACGGATATTCCCGGCGGAGAAGCCCAGTGCCCGAAGGATACCGATTTCCCGCCTGCTCTGACGGATAATCAGGGACATGAATAAAAAGCTGACGATCAGGACGATCACAAAGAAAATCGTCGGCATCAGGACAGCCAGGGTGTTCATCGGCAGCAGATTCGCATCGACCCGGTCTTTTACAACGGAGTTTTCATAAAGAAACGAATACTGGATTTCCGGAACTTCGTCTTCCAGGATCCGGACCGCTTCATCCAGGGTCTCTTCGCGGTCGGCGCCCGGGGTGAAACGGAGCAGGAACTGGTTGCAGAACACCTGATAGCCTTCCCATTCCTCCAGTTCATCGTATGCGGCCTGCAGTTGTTCATCCAGATCGGAAAACTCCGTCAGAGCTTCCTGCCAGGCCGTGTCCATTTCTTCACTTTTCCTGTCAATCTCTTTCTGTCCGGCCTCGATCAGCTTCGTTCCTTCCGACAGCGCTTTTCTGAGCTTTCTCCGCATCTTCTTCAGTTCTTTTGCGGTGCGGTCGATCTCGTTCTGGTAAGTATCGATCTGATCCCAATAGTAAGCAAGCTGTTCGCGCAGCAGGGCGGTCTGAGCATAGCCCTCCGCAAGCTGCTGCTTTCCGGATTCGATTTCCTGCCATGCGGCTTCCAGCCGGCGTTGTCCCTCGGCGAATTGTTCCCGGGCGGCAGCCAGTTCGGCAGCCTTTTTGTCTGCTTCGGCATAGCCCTGCGTAATCTGTTTCTGCGCGTTCTTCAACTCTGCCAGAGCGGCGTCGATCTGCGCAAGTCCGTCTTTCAGCTGACCTGTCAGTTCCGAAACGCGCTCCTGCGCAACGGCGATCGCAGACAAAATACGTTCTTTCTGCTCTTCCAGTATGCGCTGTGCATTTTCTTTGATTTCATCCAGGGTTTCCGGATCCGGATACAGCTCCAGCTGCTCCAGGACAGCCTTCACTTCATCGGAATCCAGAGGAAGATCCCGAAGCGCTTCCTGAATGGCCTCCTGCAAACGTTCATAGAGAATATCGTAATCTGCGGTTTCGTCGATGATCCGGGTCACACGGTCCAGAAATGCCTCTACCTGCTGCAAAAGTTCCAGCTGAGATTCGGCTTCCTGCCGTTTGGCTTCAAGTTCTTCTTTTGCGGCCGTCAGTTCTGCCTGTTTTGTCTCCAGCAGGGCGTAAGCAGCGGCCAGTTCCTGTTCTCCCGCGGCAATCTGTTCCGCGGCGGCGTCCAGCTGTGCCTGCTGCGCCTCTGCCTGTGCGATCCCTGCATCCAGCTCTGCCTGTTTTTCCTGCAGGGTCGCCTCCGCCTGCTCCAGTTCCGCCTGCTGTTCCTGTAAGAGCTGTTTATTGCTGTCCAGTTCTTTCTGCTTTTCGTCCAGCTCTTTCTGCGCGTTATCCAGCTCTTTTCGCTGGTCTTTCGCGGACGCCTTCATATCTGAAAGCTCTTTGAGTTTACGATCCAGCTTTTTTTGTGCCTTCTCCAGTTCAGAGAGGCCTTTTTTGTATTCCTCCCTGGCATCGCCTTCCATTTCTTTTAGCTCTTCGGATTTGTCTTCGAGTTCCTTTTTGGATTGACTGTATTCGGGATTTTCCTCCTGTTCCAGAAGGCGGACGGGAACATAGACATAACCGAAGTCGGAATTGTCGCTCCAGGTCGTCTGCGTTGGCTGTGCTGCCAGTGTTTCCGGCATGGAGACGATTCCTGAGACCAGGTAATCGCGGTACTCGTCGCCGACGCGGACCGAAACGGTATCTCCTGCGGAGATCCCGTTGTCGTCGGCAAAATTATACTCCAGAAGAATGGCATCTTTCTCTTCCGGGTCTGCCTGCTGCCAGTAATAAAACTGCTGGAAATCCTCGTCGGAACAGGAGATGGCCCGGACGGACAGGTACCGTCCCGAGGGACTCATCATCACCGTATCCCCCAGCAGACGTGTATTCACCTCGGAAATACCCGGCAAAGAGCGCAGGAGGTCCGCTTTATCCCGTGTAGTGACCGCTGTCTGGATCACCGCATCCGGATAGCCATAGTCCCGGATATAATGCAGCAGCGACCGTTCCAGAGAAAGGTAAGCGCTGGTAAGCCCTGTCATCACAGCGCATCCCAGGGCGGATACCAGAAGAATGGAAAGCAGAAGCTTCCAGTATTTTTTTATGATCGCCCGGAACATAGAGCCTTTCATTCGATCCTACCATTCAATATCTGCAGCGGAATCGGGAGCGGCATTTTCCCGGGTTTCGACGATGCGGCCGTCCTTCATCCGGATCACACGATCCGCCATTTTCCCGATTTCCTGCGTATGTGTAACAATCACGACTGTTTTCCTGTGAACCCGGCAAAGCGTTTCCAGCTGGATCAGAATTTGTTTTCCGGTTTCATAATCCAGCGCTCCCGTCGGTTCATCGCACAGCAGGATCCTGGACTGCTTCGCCAGGGCACGGGCGATGGATACCCGCTGCTGCTGACCGCCGGAAAGCTGGGACGGATACTGGTCTTTTTTTTCGGAAAGGCCCAGCAGCTCCAGCATCTGATCCACGATTTCCGGATTCGCTTTGGTATCTGCGGTGAGGGCAACATTTTCCCGTACCGTCAGTTCCGCGATCAGGTTGAATGACTGGAAAACAAAACCGATATAGTCTTTCCGGTATGCGGTTCTGGCGGTATCCTTCATGGCAGCCACATTCTGACCGTCAAAAATGACGCTGCCGTCGTCGGGGACATCCATACCGCCGATCATATTCAGCAGGGTGGATTTGCCGCTTCCGCTGCTCCCCAGGATCACCAGCAGTTCTCCCGTATGAATTTCCAGGCTGACGCCGTCCAGGGCCTTTGTCAGACTCTGGCCGGAACCGTAGCTTTTTTTCAGCTGTTCGGCCCGCAAAAGGATTTCGTTTGTTTTATCCATTGTTTCCCCCTGCCTGCTTTCAAAATATCTTATAATTATAAACCGACACGGCTGTCGGCAACAAGGGGTATCTGTGAGATTTCCGAATGCCCGGAAAGCCTGAGCCGGTAAAACCTGTCCCTGTAAAGCCGGATTTGCAGTATGATTTGCAGCATGAATTTTACTGAATGATGGAAATAAAGACCGAACAATGATAAAATAAGACATCGTATTATAATTTTATCCATAAAAACTAAGAAACGGGGAAATAAACATGAAGAAAAAAAGCATAGCGGTATTATTGGCTGCCGTACTTTTCACACTGCTGCTTTGTTCCGGATGCGGTACGCAGCAGGCAGCCGCAGAAAGCAAGGCTTCTGCTTCGGGTACGGACGGTCTGCATTTTACCAATCAGCCGGTACGCGAGTCGCCTGAGTGGGTAACGAAGCTTGATGCGGCAAAAGACGCGGATCAGCTGATCGTCGTAGCAGGAGTCGGCGACACCACGGCTTATATCACAATGCATGAGAAAGACAAGAACGGCAAATGGCAGCAGATCATCTCTACGCCCGGATTCATCGGATCCGACGGTCTGGGAGAGGCCAATATCCACGACGGCTACACGCCCGTAGGGACCTTTACCGTCGGACCGGCCTTTGGAATAGGAGACGATCCGGGGTGCCCGATGGGATATACGAAGGTCGACGACACCTATTACTGGTCCGGAGATACACGGGAAGGGATGGGATTTAACACGCTTGTAAGCACGAAAGACCTGCCTGACCTGGATACAAAGGAAAGCGAACATATAATTGAGGTCGAATATCCTTATTATTATTGTCTGGACATGGGATACAACACCGAAGGTGTTGTTGAAAAAGGATTTGCATTTCTGATGCACTGCTTCGGGACCGCCGAACCCTATACCGAAGGATGTGTAGCCGTACCGGAAGACATCATGAAATTCATCCTGCAGCATATCGAGAAAGGCTGCAAGATCACGATCGATACGCTTGAGAATTTTGGCGGAAAGCTGGATGCATAATACGGTTTCAGGACAAAAGAAGCATAGAATATTTTATATAAGGAAAAAGAAGAAAAATGGTATTTGATGTTTCAACATTTGATCTGATCAACATTCTGTTCATAGCAGCAGGCATCGGAATCTGCTTCTTAAGCTTTCTGCAGGTCACGGCTTCCACGCATTTAAGGAAGGAGATCCGGCACTGTTTCCAGGCCTTTTTCCTGCTGATCATCGTATACATATCCACGCACCTGGCCAGGCAGCTCATGAACGGCCTGCCGGGGAGCGGGATCCGTGCGGCCCTGTATGTGGTGACTTTTGTGGAGGTCCTCGCTGCCGGAGTGGTGGCTTATATGATGTCCATGCTGGTGCTGACTGTTTCGAACCAGGAAAAAAAGGCAAAGCGGCTCGAGAAAGTGCTGCTTCTGCTGCTCATTGCACACGCGGTGATCCTGTTCATCAGCCAGTTCAGCAATCTGGTCTATTATTTTGACGAGAACAATGTTTACGGCCGTGCGCCGGGATACCTGCTTTCCAATCTGGCGCCGATGATCATGCTGCTGATCAGTGCGTATCTGTTGATCCGGCATCGTAAAGAAATGGCGCGCCGCGTCAGGACTGCGTTCTGGATCTATATCATCGCGCCGATCGTTGCGATCGGGATTCAGAGCTTTTCCTACGGCATCCAGTTCATCATTCTGGCAACCGTTACAGCCGCTGTCTATATGTTCGAAGTGATCATCAAGGACCAGACGGAGAAATTCGAAAAACAGCAGATCGAGACGTCGAGGCTGGATACAGAACTGTCGATGGCGACCCGTATCCAGGCAGATATGCTTCCGAACATTTTCCCGGCCTTTCCGGAAAGGGAAGAGTTCGACGTCCACGCATCCATGACTCCGGCGAAAGAAGTCGGCGGGGATTTTTATGACTTTTTCCTGATCGATCACGACCATCTGGGGCTTGCCGTCGCGGACGTTTCCGGCAAAGGAGTCCCGGCCGCGTTGTTCATGATGATATCCAAGATCCTGGTCCAGAACTACGCCCTGACGGGACGGACCCCGAAAGAAGTGCTGGAAAGCGTCAATGACCAGATCTGTAAAAATAACCGTGAGGAAATGTTCGTTACGGTATGGTTCGGTATCCTTGATCTGAAAAGCGGAAAACTGACGGCTGCAAATGCCGGACACGAATATCCGGCCGTTAAGGAAACCAGCGGCCGTTTTGAACTTATAAAAGACAAGCACGGTTTTGTGATCGGGGGCATGGAAGGTATGAAATACTCCGAATACGAACTGACGCTGGAGCCGGGTTCCAAAATCTTCCTCTATACGGACGGCGTCGCGGAAGCAACGAATGCCGATGATGAA
>Ga0310690_10002361_pt1 | contig 30925 bp, 49 predicted proteins | sample AusTroGonzalo_MG_2_FD_207661 | JGI IMG/M metagenome (GOLD analysis project Ga0310690, IMG submission 207661) | Bovine rumen microbial communities from tropical cattle in Woodstock, Queensland, Australia - Gonzalo_04 (v2) (version 2) | ecosystem: Host-associated > Mammals > Digestive system >...
AGGACTTACCATTCAATCTGTACACTCAGCCTTCGTTCTACTTTGATAAGACGAATAAATACCTGTGGATTTTCAGTAATATCACGGGCATGAGCTACTACTCATACTGGGATTTGACATACAACGGAACTTACTCAAAGAAGTATATGAACTATGCTGTTATCGACTGTAATGATAATGTAAGTGCAGAAAACCGCATTGTCGACTCAGGAACTATCGAGAACACTGGAGAAAACTTCTCACCTTCAAGCCTTTACAAGAGAAGAGGTTCAAGCCAGCTTTACGGTGACCGCTTCAATGAGATTGTCTACGATGGCACATACTTCTACTTCCCGACATCGAACGGAACACCAGACTGGACAGCAGACTTCGCTAATATTGCTAACGCAAAGCATGACGGATTTATCAGAATAAATCCGAGCAGCCCTGCATCTCAGACTCAGTACACATTCAGTGACCAGAAAGCCATTATCACAAATGCGTCTAAGTTTGGTGACCTCATTGTGGAAAATAACAGAGTTATCAATGGCACAACAGGCTATACCTGTCAGGGTATTCTCTCTGAGCCTATCGGATCAGGCATGGCGGCTAATGGTCTGTTATGGCAATTCCAAGAACTCAATAAGATATGCTCGCTGGTATTCCCTCTGTATTCTGATAACGGTGGTACGAGTGCTCGTTATCTCCTTGCCTCGAAGCTCATCAACAGCACGAAGTTTAACCTCCCGTCTACGGTGCAGAAGACTTCCAGTCAGAGCATGACGGTGGAATACACATTAACCGAACAGTGACGGAGGTGATGGGTATGGATCAGGCACTTGCCGGAATTATCACAGCCCTGGTATCAGGGCTGTGTGTTGCTATTCCCACGATAGTAGCAACGATCACATCAAACAAGGCTCATGACAAGGTGATTGATGAGCGCATGAAGTTCATGTCCGAACAGATCAAGGAGCTCTCCACAAAGGTAGAGAAGCATAACGAATTCAATGATCGGCTCATCATCGTGGAGCAGTCGGTCAAGTCAGCTCACAAGAGACTTGATGATTTTACGAAGGAGGCGGTTAAGAATGAAAGTGTCAAATAAGACCTACGATGTTATGAAGATAATCGCTTTAACCATAGCACCTATAGCTACATTCGCTGCTGCGCTCGTGGATATTTGGGGAATCCCTTACGGCTCACAGATCGTGGCAACGATCTCAGCTCTGGATGTCCTCGTAGGTGCCTTAGTCGTTATTCTAAAGACTTTATATGATAAGCAGAAAGGAGAGCAAAATGGGTAGTTTATACGCTAAAGATGTAGTTGAGACAGCTCTCAATGAGATCGGATATGAAGCAGAAGGTTCGAACAGAAAGTACACCATCTACTCCGCTGAGCTCGATGCCGTGGACTATTTCAACACAAAAAAGAATGGTGTTGCGGACTGGTGTGCGATCTTTGTTATATGGTGTATGTACGCTAATACCAGAGATGCTAATGGCGAGATAGATGCAAACAAGTATGATGCCGAATACTTCCAGTATCAGCCTGACCACTCAACTGCGGCAGGTGTCGGCTATATGGCTGACTTCTATCAGCAGAATGATGCCTGGACAGATAACCCTGAGAGGGGAGATGTCGTGACATTTCGTGACTACGCGCACACAGGACTCGTGGTAGACTGGGACAACGAGGGCTTCTACACCGTTGAAGGCAACGTGAACGGGGGCCGTGTCGAAAAACGCTACTATCGCTACGGGGATCCCTGTGTAGACGGTTTCGGGAGACCTCGGTATGACGGATGGGAGTTTGATCCTCCGAAGCAGGACGCTCCTGTGAAAGAAGATAACAAGGTCGAGACCGTCACGTTGAGTATTGAGGTCACCACAGACAAAGCAGCTCTCCTGAGAGAAGCTCTCAAAGGAGCCAAGATCACTATTAAGTGAGACAAGACTTCGGTCTTGCTTTTCCCTTTGGCTCTGTCCTCTTCGGAGGGCAGGGCTTTGGTAAGAAGTCAGACTACTGTTCATATTTATCTCCGTAAGAAATTGCCCTCGGCTATGCCGGGGGCTTTTTCTTTTGGTAATATTCGCATTGTCAGGAGACTACTATTATATCAAAATGTCACCAAAATGGCACCATAAAAAATAAGAATGGCCGCAAAACCCAACAGTTATGCGGCCTTTTCTGGTGGAGCATACGGGACTTGAACACGTTTGTGTGTGTGTACCCGTACCCAAAAATCCCTTATTTTGTGGACTTTTCGCTTTTACTCACTCACTTTGTCCATCAGTTATGGACTCTTCGGCACCATTTTTGGCACCAAAGGTCAGGTCGATGATTTGTGCTGCCTCGATATGTTCAGATTCCAAAATATGTCCATAGGTGCCGAATGAATCGAAAGAAACACTGTGTCCCACAATATCCTTAACCATCTGCTCCGGCATGACGTTCTTCATCATGGAAATGAAGGTATGTCTCAGACTGTAAACGGTACCGGGTAGATCACGCTCCGCTTTCAGTTTAGCCCAGTGCTTTCTCATGCCGTTCTGCTTGCCCTGAGAACCGTCAGGTGAGCAGAATATCCAGTCAGTGTGGAGATTGAGGTCCTCGTTGCGCTGGATCGTCTTACGGAGGATTCCTGATGCCAGCTCTCCTATAGGGATAACTCTCTTCGCATTAGCGTTCTTTCCTTCTGTTATGTGGCCACGAGCGTTGATGCCGCGCTTGATGATAACTTTATCCTGGCAAATCTCCGAAGCTCTGAGGCCGAGTGCCTCGGAGGGCCTCATGCCCGTGAGCAAAAGGAAACAGAAGAGAGGATGGTAAAAGAGCTCGGAAGGCTCTAAGAGTCTCCTGATGTCATCCTTCTGGAGTATTTCTTTTTCCTTCTTGGAATGTCCCTTTGGGATGTATAACTCGCCACGAGGCATCTCACACTGATAATCCTGATAACCGAACTTGATTATTGACATGATAAGTGCTCGAAGGTTTCGGAGAGTCTTTTCGGAGAGGGGCTTATTGCGGCCTGACGCTCCGTTTATGACGTTCTGCCAGTCTCGTAAAGTCATTTTACATATTTTCTTCTGGCCGCACACAGGGAGAACGTAGAGCCTTGTGTAGCACTCATACTGTTCGAGGGCAGGGGACAGTTCTCCGCACCTGGCTTTCACATCAGCGAGATATTCCTTCGTTACCTGGGCAACGGTCTTCTCTCCTGATGCCTCGCCATAATACCACTGGTCATATTTACGCTGACACTCTTTGCGGCCTTTGGCACCGGGAATGGAAGATGAGAAGCTGTATCGCTTCCCGTCCTTCCTTGCTTGTATGCGCCATCTGGATCCATCCCACCGAGGTGTGTTCATGCTTTATCTCCGACATTATCCTGTGTAGATCTTAAATAATCGGCATAACTCTTCAATCTTGCTATATTTTCGGGTGTCAATCCATCAGTTAATGATGTCTCGTTTACTTCGATGAGAACATCCATTAACTTGCCTGGTGTGGTATGCAGTGCAATAGCCAGATCCGGAAGTTTGTCGATAGAGATATTATTCTTTCCTTTTTCGATAGCACTGATAGCAGCACGTCCGGCAAAGCCAGATTTTTTTGCAAGCTCTTCCTGAGTCATATTTTCTGATTCTCTGAGAAGCCTAATGTATTCGCCTAATCTTTTTAATCTGTTATCTTCCATATTTGTTTGTCTCCTTGTTTGTTGGCTTGATTATATGGCAATTATTACAAATGTGCAACAAAGCACGACAGTTGTCAATTTATGCTTGACAGGGTAATCAATGATTGATAAGGTAAGGGTGTCAAGCGGAAATTGACACAGAAAGGAGATTAAAGAATGATTGACTATGCAAAACTTAAAGGCTTGATGGCAGAAAGAGGGTTCACGGTGGTTGAGTTGTCCCATATCTTAGGAGTGTCAAGGCAGTCGGCATCAGACAAAGTAAACGGTAATACTAAAATTACATTGACTGAAGCTCAAACGATAGCAAAGGCTCTCAAAATGAATAAAGAAGAACGTGACTCGATTTTTTTTAAAAACTTTGTCAAGCAGGAAGCGACATGAACACAACACTCTATCCATCACTCACTCGATTCTTTGAAAACCAGACAGAGCTCGCACACGCAGGATGTATGTCACGCAAAAGGTTATATGACTGCCTCTACGGACACAAAGAGTTCACCAGGGCAGAGAAGAAAGCCATCGCAGGGAACATCGTAGCGAAGCTGCTGAACTCAAAACAGTACGACTACAACGACATGGAACTGGCTCTGGATGCGTGGTGTGGCAAGTTTGATGAGATCTACAGAAGAAAGGAAAAGCAGGATGTTTGAAATTTACAAAGCGTTTAACAGTCGCAAGTCTTATCTCGTATTTGAGAAGGGCACGACTAACCGGGATGCACTCAAAGAAACAGTAAAGCACCACAAGGCACCGCTCTCCAGTTGTGCTGTCATATCAGGATGGCTTTACAACGGTGAGCTTTATTTGAAGGATCCCAGACGAAAAGGTGCAGAAAAGAGATGGGTAGGCGTACACGGTTCGACCTGATTGAGACAGTCAATGCGCTCTTTACAGCAGCTTCCATCCTGATCGTGCAAGGTGTTGTTCTCATTCCGCTAAAACTCGAAGAGAAGATCGAGAGGCAAAAGGAAACGGTCACCAAGTGCGAGATACCACAGGAGCCGGAGATCATCAAAGAACGCAACGAGGCACTTGAAAAGGCACTACTGACCATCAACGAGTGGAACTGCTTAGAAGTCACCTACGAGACGATTGAGACCGAGTACATAGGCAGATACTTCGTGACAGCCTACTCCGATGAAGAGACCTACTCCAGAGAAACAGCAAGCGGTGTTGAGGTCCATTACTCAGAAAGCAACTTTGAACCGACCACGGCTGCGATAGATCCCAGGTATCACCGATTTGGTGAACTCCTGATGATCGAGGGAAAGGTGTACATCTGTGAAGACACCGGGGGCAACGTAAAAGGCGCATGGGTGGACTGCTTCGTGGAAACGATGGAAGAGGTGTGGAGCTGGAATACCGGGTACAAGTCAGTATATTCAGCCGAGTTCGTAACAAACACATTAGAAAACAGGGAAAGGCAGGAAAGACATGAACGGTTTAGAAATTATCTACTTGATCGGAGCAGCGGCAGTTGGTGTCCTCGCAGGGATGATTATCGAGCTCTCGATTGACGCTCAGACAATAAGAGATCTGCAGGACCATAACAGAAAGCTCCGTCTGGAAAATGAACAGTTAAAGAAAAATCAGAATATTGAGCATATTGAGATCGTTGATTCGACAGTGGCCGATGGTGTCGATTTTTCAAAAGGTTGGTGAGGTTTTCAAAATGAAAGAAGGAATTTTAATCACAAGAGAAGATTTTTTAAACGCTTCTGAAAATGTAAACAAGCATTTGGAACTAATCCTTAACAAGAAAAGAGATCCGCAACTAAAAGCTGTTATGAGTTTGGTGTATCAGATGTATTTAGCGACGCTTTTAGAAGAACTATTCAAAGAAGATGAATAAGGAGGAAAAGAAATGTCAAAAACACCATATTGTATTCACACAAAAGAGCTTTATTCAACCGGGAAGATCGGATCCATCGTGATAACAGAATGTGAGAAAAGAAAGTTCAAAACACCGGATCTGTCTCATGGCTATATTGCTGACATAGCAGGTGATCTTAAAATCGAACCGGTTGGAAAAGAAGGACGCAGATATGTCTATCGAGGAATTGACGTTATTCCGATCATAGACAGAGCTCTGGAGCTTGCAGGGAAGAAACCAACCGATAAAAAAGGTGAAGTCAAGCAAAAGCCTGTTTCTTCACCAGTCGCAGATTCGGTCAATAAGGGAAAAATCGAACCTACTCAGATTATATCAAAAGAGATTAAAAACGCTACTTTTTTGACTCCGATTGAGCAAACGATCCTTGATGAACAACAAACTGAGTATTTTGACCGGAAGATACAAGATTTTGCTGCGAAGCTGGCAGAGATCTTGGATGAGGCGGTTGAAAAGTTCAGATCACTCGGAGGCTAATATGAACCCAAAACAATTCAGAAAAGTTTGTGAGGCTTTTAACAGGCTGGTTGAAGGTGGACAAGATTACAAGTTTTCTGCATCAATCTCTGAGGAATATTCGTCATCAGATGATAAAAGGTTTGTTCGGTTTGTCTCAAAAGACGATTATGAACAGTTGTTACCATTTATGGATGTTATCATCACTACACAATACTTCTTTAATACAAATTTGTTTGAAATAGATGACAGTCCTCTCAGATATAAGGCTTTTGTCTCCGGAGTTATCTATCACGAAAGTGATAATGACTCAGATCTTTCTTGTTATGAACTCAGATTCAAAGATAAAACGGATTTTGTTGTCCAGACGAATACTTTGATTCAGGTTTTGGATTATTTTCAGAGGAAGGGAGGCGTGTTTATCGATGGCTCAACTGTTTAAATGCGAGAGCTGCACACGCTTCCGGGAGTGTAAGGTTTTTGGCAAGGATGGTGTCTGTTTTCTGGTGCCAAAGAAACCCGTATATGTATTTAAGACTTCATGGTGTAAGTGCTGGAAGGATCGCAAGACCGGTCTCGATACAGCAGGCACGTTGAAGAAAAAAGGAGGCTCACAATGTTCTTAAAACTTCATGGAGTAATGTCTAACGAGAAGATCCTTGTAAATACCGACTTTATCGAGGCTATACAAGAGATCTCAGAAGGATCGAAATATTACTCGACATATGGAAAGGCCGGAGCTAAGACGGTTATCCGTGTCGGAGGTAAGACGCTTCCGGTCAAAGAATCAGTCATCCAGATCGAGAACAAATTCAAACCTCCCGTACCTAAGAAAACGCTCGGAGGTAAGAAAGTATGAAGGACAAGATTCTGCAAACATCAGTCACTTCTCATATTGAAGCTATAGCAGAAGCTCTTCACTCATACTCAGATAAGCAGATCTTTTGTCAGATCTTGATAGGGACCAGGGATGAACACATGAAAGGCCATCCTGATACATATCACGTCAAGGTTGATTATGGTCACCCATATCAAAGAGACTCTGAACCGATTCTTACTGCTAATGCCAGGATCACCTACAGCATTGATGACAGACGTGAGTTGATTCGGAGCGTAGAACCTATACGGAAGGAAGGAGAAGAAGATGAGTGAAAAGCGTTATTACTGGCTGAAGCTCCCAAAGGATTTCTTCAAGAGACACGATATCAAATATATCGAGACTCTCCCAAATGGCCGTGACATAGTTTTCTTTTATCTCAAACTTATGGTCGAATCAATCGACCATGATGGTGAACTGAGATTTGCTCCTGAGATACCTTATTCTGAACAAATGCTTGCTTCGGTTACTGATACTCCTGCCGAGATCGTAAAGAGTTCGATGGAAACACTCAAAGAACTCAAACTTGTGAAAATATCGAAAAACGGCACGATTGTGCTTGAAAAGGTCAAAAATATGGTCGGTTTCGAGACTGAGTGGGCTCGAAAAAAGAAGGAATATCGTGAACGAATGAAGCAAGGACAAACCGAGGACAATAAAAAGACAATGTCAGGACAAAACGAAGACAATGTCCTCCCGTTGTCCGATAAGAGTAAGAGTAAGAGTAAGAGTAAGAGTAAGAGTAAGAGTACAAAAGAGAATATACAAGAGAAAAGTGTTTCTCCGATCATTTCTCCTAAACCTCTTGCTGATACTGAAATAATGTTCATGGAGTTCTGGACTGCTTATCCGAAGAAAGTGGATAAGAAAGGAAGCCAGAGAGCTTTCAATAATATTCCGAATCTCAAAAAGATCTTTCCTACGATCATGAGTGCTCTGGAAGTTCAGAAGTGTTCAAAACAGTGGAACACGGACAACGGACAGTACATTCCGAATCCTACAACTTATATCCATCAGGAAAGATGGAACACGGTCAACGAGGCAGAAGTCATCCAAGCGGCTCAGGACCAGATGCTTATGGATGACTTATCGAGTTTTAGCATATGGAGGGACACAGATGCTCAATAAAGAAACATTCACAAAAGGAATCACAGTTCTTCAGAAGATCTATCTGAACTGGACTTTCAATTCAAAGGATCCACTTCAGATGCAGATATGGTATGAATCATTTGAAGGACTTAATGACGATGACTTCATGCGTATCATCAAGACATTCTGCAGAACACGGATAAAGGCTCCGGGATGTCCTAATGATGTCCTCATGATACTGGCAGAGGAAGAGGAACAGAAATGGCCTGAGCCTGACAAGGCATTTAACCAGGTCAGAGAGCTGATAAGAGACTTCGGCTGGCAGTATGGACGTGAAGACATATATGCAGCCATCAGCGACAATCCTGCTCTGACTAAGACGGTCAAGGATATGGAATCAGATCTCCGTGAGCTTACTACAGACGATACATACACGCCTGAAAGATTCAGAAGAGCGTATGCAATCAACTTGAAAGCGATGTGTTTAAGAAACCGAGATGACAAACTGAGACTTGCTACAAAGCAACATGAGGTTATTGAATCTAAGGTCATCGGAAAGAGTCTGACATATGAAAATTGAATTTTCTCTTCATTTTGAAAAAGGTATGCCTTCCGGCACTGCTCAAATGAAAGGTGAAAGGATCAGATACAAGTTTGATCCCGAAACAAAGAAAACAGTACCTTATATAGATCACTATATAAGGCCCGAAGTGCAGTACCTTAGTAACCAGTTTAAGTACATGATGAAGAAATACCGTCCGGAGCATCCCTCCGAGAAACCGATCAGGCTGACAATAGTTTTTTGTTTTGACATAAAGAGACCGAAAAAGCTCTGGGGAACATATAAAACAACTCGCCCGGATATCGAAAATTTTTACAAGCAAATCGCTGATCTTATGACAGATTTGGGTTTTTGGAAGGATGACTCTCAGATAGTTGACCTCAGACTGACTAAATACTACGCAGAACAGGCAACGATCCACATTTTGATGGAGGAAATAGAAGATGAACCGGCAGGAAAACGAACAACAGAAAAGAATGGAACAGAAGTTCTCGATCCTGGTCGATAAGAAACACGGAACATATTACTGTATCGGCTCGGATGGAAAAAACTATATCTGTAAAAGGGAGAACAAACATGAATGATAAAGAAGCCATAGAAAGACTGGAAGTCATGAAGGACTGCTACATGATGTTCTTCGATAATTCCAGCGGAGGACGTTCGGAGGCTAAATACGAAGAGAACAAGCAAGCCTTTGAATATGCGGTCAATGCTATCAGGATTCTGTCTAAGATTCCGAAGGAAGCTGTTCTTATCGACAGAGGTGATCTCTGGCAGGCGGTAATTCATCACACTTATTCGGTTAATGTCACAGAAGATGTAAATCAGGCCATTACTGAGGTGTTGAGTCTCATTGATGAAGCAGATATATATTTCGGAGGTGAAGAGAATGGGACTTAGGAATGAAATGGAATTATATACGAAACTGTCAGGAAATGACGGTGAACACACATCGATTGGAATCATAGGTGCTTATTTGTCCGGATTTGAAAAAGGTGTTGCTACTTCCGGGAAATGGATCAAGATCACCACCAGATTGTTGACAGAAGAAGAGCGAATCAAGTTTTCTGAACATTACGGAATTGATTATGAAGATACGGCTGACGAGTTTACTTTTGATTGTGTCATGCCGGAAGACGGTCAAGAAATTCTAATAACAGTTCCCTGGGGAGTAGATAAAGACGTTTGCGAGTATGACCAAGAGGAAGGCATAGGGCTTTACTCTTTAGAAGGACGAGGGGACTGGGACGGTGTAACAGCATGGATGCCGATGCCTGAACCATATAAGGGAGGTGTTGATTGATGGAATTTACTATTAGATATGATGAAGAAAAGCTCAGAGAGATAGTAGGAGAAGTTATTGAAAAGATCAAGTCCGGAGAACTGCAGCTTATCGAGGGGCCAAAGGGCGAATGGATCCCAATATCACAACAGGAACCGACTATGGAAGGTTTATATCTTGTTACTTTCGATAATGGAAAGCTCGCTCTCTTTTATTTTGATGAATACGCTCATAGTAATCCTGATTTTAAGACGGTGACTGCGTGGATGCCTGCTCCGAAACCATATAAGGATCCATTTGACCATTTAGATGAGCCTATAGCATGTAAAGCAAAAAAGTGCAGTCCTGACGGTTGCAAACACTGTGACGGTTATGAGCCAATCGGAGGTGCTTGATGCTGATAATTAACGGAAACAAACTGATACAGCACTTTGAGCACGTCGTAGATGTTCATTTGTTTACGGTCCCAAACATTCTGACCATAATTAACACTTTCAGTGTGGAAGTCCCTGACGGATCTAAGATCATAAACGCTGACAAGCTAATCGACAACATTGAAAACAGTTATCTGACACAGGGAGAAAAAAGGCTCTTAAAAATAAAAGTCAACAAAGAGCCTGACATCTTCGGAGGTAGTGGATATGAGCAAACTCAATAAACGTCAATGGGAGGCTCACATATGGTTGGCTCGGATGTGGGACAAAGAACGTGAGATCGAGATGTATAAGATCCGAATGGATAAGATCATATCTCAGCTCTCCGGCATAGGAAAGTATGATGCTGAGTTCGTCCCTTCGCAGACGGGTGAGAACTCAGTCGAGACTAAGAACATCGAATACAGCACTCTCTGTGACAAGATTGAGAAGCTGATTGATGAGATTAGCATTGAAAACCTGGCAACGGGAGACATCATAGATCAGGTCAAAGACCGTAAGATGCACGATATGTTATATGACAGATACATCAACCGAATGAGCTGGAACCAGATAGGAGAAAAGTATCATTATGCTCAACGACAGCCTTACAACTATATGCACAAATGTCTTGAAGAAGTAAGGAAATACATATCAGACGAAGCTATCAAGGAGGTTGTATATGGATCCGATGAATAGAACAAAGCTAAATGAGGTTGTGATGGTAAGACTGCTGCAGGTGCTTCGGGCAAACAATGTTATCTCATCCAGAGATGAACTGTATATCAAAGGCGACATAAACGAAGCAGAATGGTTAGGTGATGAAGATGAATGACTTTTTGCATTTTATAGACAAACTCGCTCACAAGTCTCCTGTTCATGTTCAAATTTATTACAGCAAAACTATGGACTGGTGCATATATGTATATAAAAAGAACTGCGCAGTTGATTATCCGGACTCAATGAATAACGGGAGTGATGCCGTTCTTTGCAGCATACAGGACAGTGATATGGAACTTGCATTTGCAAAGGCTCATGTAGAGGTGAAAAACTGGTTATTGCATAATGACGGAGGATATTAAGTATGACTAATGAAGAAGCTATTTCATATTTGAAGGCTATTGACAGCCGTTATCCTTGCTCTCTGGAAAGCACTTTTCGAGACGAATGTGAACGAATAGCCTTGTGTATGGCTGTAAAGGCATTGGAGGCACAAAATGAGACTCAAAGATAAATTTCAAAATGATTTACATATTCACATTTACGACGCACCAAGATTTGTTAATCGAATTAGGTTAGGAGGCTCATGGATATATTATCGTGAATTGGCTTGTGTTGCTTCACACTTAAATTCCACGATAGAACTCGTAAACGATTTATTTGACAGAATTGAGGCTCTTGAAAAAGAAATTGCAGATATGCGAGGTGACACATGAATAATTTTGAATGGGTTCCAATAACAACAAGAAAGCTGACGAAAGAGGAAAAAGAAAAAGCTGCATACGAGTGGGGACTAAAGCCGGAAGATTTTGATGACTCTTGGCTTTATACTTGCCCGCTCCCGAATGACGGGCAGGAGGTTCTTGTCACGAATCGCATCTGGGGTTATGTAGTTATTGACACTTTCCACATTGATGAAGAAGGTGCACGGTATTTCGAAAATTACGAAGACGAGGACGATCTTCTTGCTTGGATGCCCTTGCCAGATCCATACAAGGACCCGCTCGATCACAGTGATGAATCTATAACATGCAAGGCTGAAAAATGCAGCCCTGACGGTTGCAAGCATTGCGATGGTTATGAGCCTATTGAGTTCGGAGGTGAAGAAAAATGAAAAATAAATACTAAGTAGATCTGATGTTGTAGAAATATATGCAAAAACCAATGGTGGTTTTAAGTTTTTGTGAAGTGTAGGTGAAAAATGATTGAAATTTCAAAAGAAGAAATCGCCGACAAGATGTTTTTTATTAGAGAAGAAGACAGTAATCAACCGATTGCCGTTATTAAGGTTGGTGACTTGATGAAGTGTGAAAGACCAAAAGGCGAGTGGATAATGCAATTACATACTCTTGAAGGAGAATTTTATACTTGCTCAATATGTGGAAGACCGATAAGAGTATCTTCTTATGTCGAAGATAATGAAACTCTGAAAGATTACCCGTTTTGCCATTGTGGAGCAGATATGCGGAAAGGAGAAGAAGAATGAAGCATGACATTGTGTACTTACTCAGGAATGACATAGCAGGTGAGGAACTGCGCTACTCCATACGCTCTGTCGTTCAGAACTTCCCGTACAGAAAGATTATCTTTGTAGGTGGGAAGCCTGACGGAATCGAGCCGGACATCTATATTGAGGATATCCAGGAAGGCAAGACAAAGGCACAGAGATCGACTCACTCGCTCAGGAAGGCTATCGCAGACAACAGGCTGACGGATGACATCTGGCTCTTCAATGATGACTTCTTTATTATGGACAAAGTAAAAGAGGACATCAACTACTTCAACGGGACCATCGAGAAGCGCATCGTAGATATTAAAAGAAATATAGGTGCATCACCTTATGTTCATGCTCTGGACGTAATGAGAGGTCAACTATTCAATCTGAAGAAGGACACGCTCAGCTTCTCGCTGCATCTTCCTTTTTTGTTTAACAGACAAAAAGCTCTGGATCTCTTTGAGAAGTTTCCTGATCTCTCAATGTTCCGCAGCTTCTACGCAAACTACTATGAGATCGATTGTCGATACATGAAAGATGTCAAGGTTCTGGATAATGAGACCATACCTGATACGGCATACATCAGCACCTCCGACAGTTCTTTTCGTGAGGGCAAGGTGGGTGATTTTCTGAGACAATACTTCGCTGAGCCTTCCGAATATGAAAAGAGCAAAGAGACACAACTCAGGGAACAAACAAAGGAGATTTATGACGAAGATGGAAATGAACGATATGACTAATTCTCTTATGGATGAGTTTATGAATAGTGATGAATTTGAGAAAATCAGAAATATGTCTGACCATGATGCAGCTCTAATACTCAGTCACTCAACGGCTTTCATAGCGATAGCCAGAGGAAACTCAAAAACAATTATGTCTGCAAATTATATCGTGGCTATGAGTAAAGCAATTCGAGCCCTTGAACGAAAGGTCTTATATATTTGCGATCAGACTAAATGTGAGAACTGCTCTGCTTCTGAGGGTATGTGTCATCACACTACTGATATAGATCATGCAGCTAATTTCTTAAAGCAAGATAATGATATTTATATGGAAATAGAACTGCTCCGAGCAGTTGAAACAGAAAATAGCAAGACTTCTGATTAAAGTGTGCACTAAATTGCACAAGAAAACATGGTAATGTGTTATTAGAGAAAGTAACAAGGAGCGGTATCATTCCCGGTTTCGCCACATTCAAAGCATAGATCCTTGTTGATTTCGTCCTTTTTTCAAAGATTGAAGCCCTGCTGAATCTACTCACAGGGCTTCTTTATTGGTTAAACATATGTCAGTACATGAACTGAGAGTAAAGAGATGGGAAGATCTGAGGGCTTTTATCCTGCGTCGAGATAAGTTTCTTGACCAGGTTGAGCTCAGGTATGGAAGACGTGTTGAAGCGAACACGGTTCATCATGTCTTTCCTCGTGAACTTTATCCTCAGTTCACCTACTGCGCATGGAATCTGGTTAGTGTTTCACATAAGACACACAACAGGCTTCATGTCAGAGACTCTCACAAGCTCACGGCTCAGGGCTGGGAGCTTCTCGTGCGAGTCGCAAGAAAGAACAACATCGAGATACCGTCCGGAGCGAAGGAGCTCCTGACCTGATCCCCCCCTGGTTAATAGTCCCATTAAACGGACTTGGAGGCACGGGGGGGAGGGGTTTATCGCACTCAACGGGGATTTAAGTTGATTATACCCCGAAAAACGTCAAAAAGGGGCAAAAAATGACGAAATTAGGCTGGAAAAAGCTCATTATTCAAAAAATGACTATAGCCGGAACATACGATGAGATCTTCGATCCTGTTGTTGAGACTCTGGTTGACATCCTGGTTGAACGTGATCGAGTTTACAAACAGTATGTGAAGGAAGGTTCAGAACCTCTTGTCAAAACTGTCTCAGATCGTGGAGCAGAGAACATGAGAAAAAATCCTCTGCTCTCCAGTTGGCAGGAATTGAACAAGGATGCGCTTCAATACTGGCGTGACTTAGGTCTGACTCCTGCCGGTTTGAAAAAGATAGATGAAGACTCATTGAAGAAAGAGAAGATGTCAACACTGGATAAGCTGCTCTCAAACTTAGAAGGATAAGATCATGAAAGCAAAAAGCTATTACGAGAGGGCTGTGAGCTATGCCCGTGACGTAGTAGCAGGCAAGCGCATAGCCGGAAACAACAAAAGAGAGTGCGCAAGGTTTCTGGCAGATCTCAAAAGAAAAGAATTTGAGATACGTCACAGAGATGCAGATTTTGTCTGTGGCTTTATTGAACAGGTTTTTGTGCATGAGAAAGGTGAAAAGCTCGACGGCACACCGTTAAAGAATGAGCCTTTGCTTTTGCAGGACTGGCAAATATTTATTGTATATAACCTGCTGGGCTTCTTTTTAAAAGGCACGAACGAAAGACGGTACAAGGAAGCGTTTATCTTCGTGCCTCGAAAGAGCGGCAAGTCACTTTTTGTTGCGGCTCTGGCTCTGGCCCTGGGATTTCTGGAGCGGAAGTCAGGATCAACTATCTATATAACGGCTGCATCGTTAAAGCAGTCAGCAGAAGCGTTCAACAAGATCATTTATACGATGCGGTCAAGAGGAATCCTCAACGAGTTCCGCATCAGAGATAACCATGCTGAGCACTCGATTGAAAAGACATTCGTAGACGCTTCCGGTGCTCCGACAGGATCGCTTTACATTGAAGCGATGGCTGCAAACCCTGACAGGCAGGATTCTTTCGGATGCAATATCTGTATTGCTGATGAGATCCATGCTTATCGCAAAGCAGCACAATACAACAGATTCAAAGAAGCGATGAAGGCTTACACAAATAAGCTGATGATCGGAATTACGACGGCTGGGGATAACGTAAACTCATTTTGTTATGGCCGTTTGCAGTATGCTGAGAAGGTCCTGGACGGAATCGTTAAGGATGACACTCTGTTCTGCTTCGTCTCGAAGGCCGAGAAAGATGAGAACGGAGATGTCGATTATCTGGATCCGTTGCAGCATGAGCTTGCAAATCCATCATACGGTGTGACGATTAGACCTGATGACATCATGCAGGAAGCTCTACAAGCTCAGAATGATCCGCAGCAGAGAAAAGACTTTCTGTCGAGGTCTTTGAATATATACACAACGGCTCAGAAGGCATACTTTAATCTTGAAGAGTTCCAGACTTCTGATGCTCAATACAACATGACGCTTGAAGAGCTGGCAAAGATGCCGATTCATTGGTATGGCGGTGCAGACCTTTCAAAGTTGCATGACCTTACGGCTGCAGCTCTGTTCGGGCATGATAAGAAAAGAAATATAGACATCATAATCACTCACGGGTTTTTCCCGGTTACGGCTGCAGCTCAGAAAGCTGAAGAAGATCAGATTCCGTTGTTCGGTTGGAAGGAAGACGGATGGCTAACCATGACCAACAGCCCGACAGTAAACACGGATGATGTGGTCAAGTGGTTTATCGAGATGCGGAACAAAGGCTTCAAGATTGTCCAGGTCGGGCATGACAGAAAGTTTGCTCGTGAGTATGTATTAGGAATGAAAAAGGCTGGTTTCAACGTAGTTGACCAGCCGCAATATTTTTATGTCAAGTCTGAGGGATTCAGACATATAGAGAAAGCTGCAAAAGACAAGCGACTCTATTATCTGCACTCTGAGGCTTACGAGTATTGCGTGGCTAATGTTAAGGCCATAGAGAAAAGTGATGACATGATCCAGTTTGAAAAGATCGAGCGGCAAATGCGCATCGACCTGTTCGATGCGAGCGTATTTGCTTGCGTCAGATATTTGAATGATTTGGAGAAACCAAATCTGGTTTCTTCGTGGTTTGGAGGGAGTAAATGAAGATACAGTTCCCGACATTTAAGAAGCGTGAAGCAGAACAGCAGCCGCAGCCTTCACAAGACCTTATAAATAAGAAGGCAAAGGAACAGCTTTTAGCACTTATCAAAGACGGTGATATCTCATGCGTAGGATATACAACACTTGATAAGGATCCGACTATCCTGACAGCCTGTCAGGTAGTTGCTTCGCTGGTCGGTCTTATTTCCTGGCACCTAATGGAAAATACAAGCAACGGTGACAGACGCATCAGGAATGAGCTATCGAGAAAAATTGATATCGATCCTAACAGCTACATGACCAGAGCTGACTTCTATGAGGCTATAGCCATGAATATGCTGCTCTATGGAGACGGTAATGCAGTTGTAAGACCTCACACTGAAGACGGATATCTTCGAGATCTTGAAGTTGTTCCGATGGACCGTGTTTCGTTCGTTTCGGATGATCCGCTCGGATATGGCTATTGGATATACATAGACGGTATCAAATACGATCCACACGATCTTTTACACTTCCGGCTCCATCCTGACAAAACTCAACCCTGGAAGGGCACCGGCATCAACGTAGCGATTAAAGATATTGCTAATAACTTGAAGCAGGCGGCTCACACAGAGAAGGCTTTCATGTCTTCCGAGTATAAACCACCGCTGATAGTCAAAGTTCAGGCTATGGGACAAGAGTTTCAGAGTCCGGAAGGACGAGAGAATATCGCAAAGGACTATCTGGAGACTTCAAAGGCAGGACAGCCCTGGATAATTCCTGCGGAGCAGATGGATGTCACAAACGTCAAGCCGTTGACACTTCAAGATTTAGCTATCTCTGATACGGTGAAGCTCAACAAAGAAACGGCAGCGGCTATTGTAGGAGTCCCTTCATTCCTGGTCGGTGTCGGTGAGTTCAACAAATCAGAATTTAACAACTTTATCCAGACAACGGTCAGGGCAATCGTTGAGAAGATACAGCAGACCATGACACAAGGTCTAATTCTTTCACCTAACTGGTACATCAAAGGAAATGTCTGGGCTCTGCTCGACTGGGATCTCTCAACAATAACTGCGGTCTTCACAGCTATGGGAGACCGTGGTTGGGTAACGGGTAACGAAGCCAGAGACAGGATCAACCTTGAACCGAAGGAAGGTCTGGATGAACTCAAAGTTCTTGAAAACTATATACCGGCTGATATGTCCGGCAATCAGAGCAAATTAACAGGAGGGAACAAAGATGAATAGATCAATCTTTGAGGAACATCCTGAGATGCGAGTGATGCAGCTCCGCTCAGGGGAGTTTAAGACGAGGGAAGACGGCGAAGATTTAACTATTGAAGGTTACTTCGCCGTTTTTAATAGCAACTATGAAATGTGGCCAGGTGCATCCGAGTCCATCGCTCCGGGAGCTTTTGACAGTTCCCTTGCAGGCGACATCAGAGCACTGACGAATCACGACACGACACTCGTGCTGGGCCGTACTAAGGCTAATACGCTCGAATTGAAAAGTGATTCTCACGGTTTGTGGGGACGTGTCAGAGTCAATCCGAAAGATTCTGATGCTATTAACACATACGAGAGGGTTAAGCGTGGCGATGTAGATCAGTGTTCGATTGGATTCATGATCCGTGACGAAGAAACCGAGTTCTCCGATAACGGTGATATCCATTGGACGATCAAGGATGTGGAACTGTTCGAGGTTTCTGTTTGTACTTTCCCTGCATACGAAGAGACAGGTGTTTCAGCAAGACACAGAGATGCGGAAGAGCTCAAAAAGAGAGCTTCCGAGGCTTGGAAACTGCAGATGAAAGACCGTCTCGCTAAATCTACTAAGGAGGAAAAGCCATGTTAAGAGCATTGATGCTTCGTAAGAAGATCAACGATTCAAAGAAGGCACTCGAAGAGCTCAGAGCTAAAGAGTCCGACTTTGAAGCCAGAGCAGTAGAGATCAACAAGAGAACTGATGAAGCTGCTCAGGCAATCGAGGAAGCTCAGACAGACGAAGAGAAACAGGCCGTCGAAGAAGCAGTAACAGCAATCGAAGCTGACCAGGCTGCACTCGACACTGAAAAGTCTGAGAACGATCAGCAGATCGCAGATCTTGAAAAGGAAGTTTCCGAGATGGAGACAGAACTTGGAGAGATCGAAGACCAGCAGAGAGCTTCTAAGAAAACGCAGCCCGATGAAGGCTCAAAAGAAAACAAGACTCCGATAGGAATCAATATTACAGAAAGGAACATGAACAAGATGTTTAAAACAAGATCTATCAGAAACATGAATCTTGCTGAGCGTGCAGAGCTTGTCGCTCGTGCTGACGTTCAGCAGACACTTGAAGAAGTCAGAACTCTTATCAAAGAAAAGAGATCTGTTTCCGGTGCTAACCTCACAATCGGTGAGACAATCCTCGGACTCATTCGTGAGAATGTTATCGAGTATTCAAAGCTCTATTCCAGAGTTAATGTTTTCACAACAAACAAGGATGGCCGCTTGATCGTCCAGGGTGTTGCTCCGGAAGCTATCTGGACAGAGTGCTGTGACGCAATCAATGGGCTCGACATTTCATTTGGTCAGGTTGAGCTTGACTGCTACAAGGTAGCCGGATATGTTGCTATCTGCAACGCAGCAGTTGAAGATTCCGACATCGATCTCCTTGACGCTCTTACTGTTGCTCTTATGCAGGCACTCGGCAAGGCTATCGACAAGGCTATCGTTTACGGTACAGGAACAAAGATGCCGACCGGTGCTGTAACAGCGATCGCTTCTATAGCTTCGCAGCTCGTAACAATCTCCAGTTCCGATCACGATAAGAAGTTCTTCCAGGATATTATCGCTGCATCTGCAAAGGCTGATTCCAGCTACAGCAGAGGCGAGAAGCTCTGGATCATGAACGAGAAGACATACGCTCTTGTAATGCAGGAAGCAGTCGCTATTGACGGTTCCGGTGCTTATGTTGCTATGGTCAACGGTGTTATGCCTGCTATCGGTGGCGACATCATCGTTCTTAACTTCGTACCTGATAACAACATCGTTCTCGGTTACTTTGATCTCTATGCTCTCCTTGAAAAGAAGGGCATGACAATCGATACATCTGAGCACGTTAAATTCCTTGACGATCAGACAGTCCTCAGAGCAAAGGCCCGTATGGATGGTCAGCCTGCAATCGCTACGGCTTTCGTCGCAATCGGTATCGGTGCAGCACCCACAACTGAAGTGGAGTTTCCGGGAAACCCCTCTCAGGGTTGACAGTTTCACCAGAGGCTCAGTCAACCCTAATGTATGACCATCTCGTTTCCTCTTTCCAGGAAGCTGACGTGGCCGTATCTGGAAACGTAATTACCGGCACATTGAAGTTTGTCGAGGGCGGCCTGTCTCCTGCAGGTCCGTTGTCCGGCGACGGTTACTTCCTTGCATTGAAGCTCACAAACATCGATTCTGATGCAACGAGCTGTAAGGTTGGCCTTGTTCCTTCTGAGGGAACAGGCATGGTCGAGATCATCGCAGATCCCGATAAGAACCTTGTCGCTAAGATCACTGACAAGAATACTCAGGTATTCACAGTCGTGCAGAGCGACAACAAGGGCAATAAGAAGACTCAGAGATTCTATCTCGGTGGCTTAACACTTGCTGAGTCCTGAGTCGGAAATGAGGTCAGAGCATGAACGAAAACGTCCTTTTAGAACGTCTGAAGATCGACATCGGAATTATCAATAATACGGTATATGACAACAGGCTTAAAAGCCTTCTCACCGTCGCTGAGACAGAAGTCAGTAAGTTTATCGGTGCGGATGTTGATACGTCAGATGATAGAGATGCAGAGCTCGTTATCGATTATGCTCGCTGGCTGTGGTTATCAAGGAGGGAGCCGACAGAGATGCCGGTCTCCCTCAAATACCGCTTAAACTGCAGAGCTTTTGAGCGAGCTATACCTGAGAGCTCTGAATCATGATTTTGTTATCTGTATGAGGTTAGATATGCAGGATATTTCTTTTAAGCTGATAAGCAATACCTATACAAAAGATTCAACCGGTCAGACGGCTCCTTCCGGGACTCCGACTGAATCCAGTGTCATAGGTCTCCAGAAAAGTGTTTATCAGAATGAGTTCTATCAGGCCGATCAAGCCGGCATACGGGCTGAAGGCGTTATCGAGATGAATATAGCTGACTATAGCGGTCAGACAAAGCTCTCGATCAACGATAAGCCATATACCATTTATCGTACTTATGAGCCGAAGGATAAACCTGATACCATCGAGCTCTATTATGGAGAGAGGGTTGGAAATGGATAGTCTGTTAATCGACATCAACAAGGTCCTTGCTCAGTACACTTCAAATGTCAACATGGTCATTCAGTCCACTATTGACACAACTGCCAGGGATGCAGCTCAAAAGTTAAAAGCTGAATCAGCAAGAACTCACGGGAATGGTGAGTATGCAAGAAACTGGGCTGTTAAGAAAGAAAGAGGATCCGCTGTTGTCTATAACAAGGCTCCTACATACCGACTGACTCATCTTCTCGAAAACGGACATGACATTGTAAGAAACGGTAAAAAAGTTGGCGAATACAGACCAAAGGAAAAGCACATCAAGCCTGTTGAAGAATGGGTGCAAGATGAATTACCAAAGAGATTAGAGGAGGCTTTAGGAAATGTCGATTGAAAAAATAATGACACTTCTGACTACGGCTAAGTTTGATGCTCATTTTGGTAGAGCTCCTGATGGTACACAATGCCCTTATATCGTTCTCACTGAGATCGAACAGCCTAACTTTGCAGCAGATAACAAGGTCTTTCAAGAAACTACTTCACTCCGGCTGAGATTGGTCGAAGCTGAAGTCCATAACTGGACTCTCATAGATTCGCTCAAATCTGTCCTTGATAATGCCATGCTTCCTTATAGCGTGACATATGTTGATGACGAAAAAGAGCACATCTGTGAGACCTATTTTGATATCAGATATATCGGAGGAATAAAATAATGCCAAATGAAGAAAAGAAGGTTTACTTCGGCCTTAGTAATGTTCATTATGCAAAGCTCCACGAGACAACTGATGAAAACGGCAACATCGTAACATCTTACGATACTCCTAAGAGATGGCCGGGTGCAGTTAATATCGCACTCGATCCACAGGGAAACCCTGTCGTATTCTCGGCTGATAACGGAGCATACTACACGCTCTTGAACAACAGAGGCTATGAAGGTGATTATGAGTGCGCAAGAATCCCTGATGACATCAGAACTGATGTGCTCGGAAACAAGACAGATGATGATGGTTTCGTTGTAGAGACAGACAAGGATGAGGTCGATTATTTCGCTCTCATGTTCGAGTTTGAGTCTGATACGACAGCTACACGCTATGTCTTCTATAAGGTCAGCATCTCGCAGAGACCGTCTGTCGGTTCTCAGACTGTTGACGTTAGCGGAGATCCTTCTGTCTTGACTGAGAAGGTCAAGTTCAGAGCTGTTCCCCAGTCCAGTGTTACTATGATCGATGGCAAGGCTTGTCATCTGGTTAAGTCTTTCACCGGTAAGGACACAAATCCGACAGCATATCAGAACTTCTACAGCGCAGTACACATCCCCACTTTTGGCGGTGAGTCATCCTGATCGGAAGTAATTAAGACATAAGGGAGAGGTCACTCGTGATCTCTCCCTATTTTTATAAAGGGAGAAAACAAGACTATGTTTGACACATCAAAAATAGAAATCAATGCAGCATTTTATGAACTCTTTGAAAATGTATTCCACGAAGACTTTTTCTCGATCTTAACAAAAATGAGACCGTCTAACCGAATAAAGGCACTCAAAGAAAGAGCTACTGTCTTAGTAAATGAAAACGGAGAAGAAAAGAAGATCCAGGATATGTCTAAGCTCGATGAAGATGAGCAAAATGAGCTCATGGCTTATAACATCAAGGTTGGAGGTATAACTAAGAAATACACTTCAAGAATCGCATATATTGGAAAGCTGCTTTACGATAAGAAATACAGCGGAAGTTACGAAGGCTTTATGGTCTTTTTGACCAGCTATGACGCTTCCGATTTTATGAATCCGACTACATCATCAGAAATCTGGGAAAAGATCATGAAAGATCAGGCTGTTCCTCTCTCCGCAAAAAACGCATAAAGGGTGGCCAGACCACCCGTCCAATGACAACGAGTTTATTTCAGCTCAGAGCCTTAGAACTTGGAATCAGAAAACAAGATCTAAGGCTTTATTCATGTGGAGAAATATTCGGGATCCTGACTGAGAAGGAAAACGACAAGATCAACTGGCCACGTTTAGGGACGCAGGCAGATATTAACACGATCTTTCCCCGGTAAAGGGAGAAAAACATGGCAAGCACTATCAAAGGCATTACAATTCAAATCGAAGGTAAGACTTCCGGACTGGTCAACTCGTTAAAAGAAGTTGAATCCCAGATCAAGAAGGATGATGCTGCCTTAAAGAATCTCGATAAGGCTTTACAGCTTGATCCTACTAACGTAGATCTCCTTGCAGCAAAGGAAGCTGTATTGGCTGACAAGACTGCTGCTGTCACTCAGAAGATGGATATCTTGAAACAGGTCCAGAGTGATGCTTTGTCAGATCTTCCGGAAGATTCTCAGCTCACAGCTTCACAGATGGCAGAACTCTCGACAGAGATAGCCATGACTGAATCTACGCTTAACGAGCTCTCAGGAGCTTCGGAGGCTGCATCAGGTGACATGGCCGATGTCGGTGATTCTGCAGAAGATACGGGTGACTCTGTTGAAGAGTCATCTCAGTCCTTTGGTGACTTCGGAGATGCAGCAGAGACAGCCGGAGAAGTTGCGTCTGCTGCTATGGATGCTGTGGTAGTTGCTACAGAGGCCGTGGTCGCTGCTGCTGTCGCTGCAGGTGCGGCTATCGGGACTGCTTTTGTAGAAGCGAGCTCCGCTCTTGTTAATGCTACCATGAACACATCACAGCTCGCTGATGAGCTGTTGACGTTATCCAGCACAACGGGATTATCTACAGACACGCTTCAAGAGCTGAATTATGCCTCGGAGCTCCTTGACGTTGATACTTCAACTGTTACTGGATCCATTACCAAACTGACTAAAACAATGGGCTCTGCTGCCGATGGTACAGAGTCAGCGATAGCAAAGTTTGACGAGCTGGGTGTTGCTTTCCTTGACTCAGAGGGCAATATGCGAAGCGCAGAGGATGTCTTCTGGGAAAGCATAGACGCATTGTCACAGATCGAAAACGAATCCGAGCGTGATGCCGCTGCTATGGAGCTCTTCGGACGCTCGGCTAAGGAGTTGAATCCACTCATAGAGGCTGGCAGTGATGCCTTCCGTGATCTCGCAGCAGAGGCTAATGAGGTTGGCTACGTCATGAGCGGAGACACTCTCGATGCGTTCGGTGCTCTGGATGACAATATGCAGAGGCTATCGAATACGGGACTCGCTGTCAGTAATTCGTTCGGACAGATATTGCTTCCGATCCTGACGGATATGAGTGGTGATGCCGTCACGCTCATGGGTGAGTTCTCTGCTGCCTTGTCTGAGGCAGGCGGTGACATCGACCAGATTGGATCCATAATTGAGGACTTTGCACCGAGAGCCGTTTCGCTCATCGAAGCGTATATCCCTCAGATCATTACTATCGTGGAGGACGTAGCGAACGCTCTGCTCCCGGTGGTTATTTCTGTAGCACCTCAGCTCATCAGTCTGGTGGGAAGCCTTATCGAATCACTGGCTAACTCAATCGCTGAGAACGCAGATCCGATGATCCAGGCTTTTACTTTGCTCTTCCAGAGCATTGTGGATTCAGCGGTAACATTGTTACCAGTGCTGATACCACTTGCGATAGAGCTGTTATTAACTCTGGTAGATTCTTTGATAACCTATGCGCCACTTTTGTTAGACGGTGCATTAACTATTATAAACACGCTGACAGAGAATCTATTAGCTCCCGAACAGATTGAAAAATTTATCTCAGGAGCGGCAACACTCATCACGGCCCTGCTCAACGGTCTCACTGCATCACTGCCGATCTTGATACCTGCCGCTATAGATGCCATATTAACCATCGTTGATACGCTTCTGAGCAGCGGATGTCTTGAGCAGATCCTCAGTGCGGCTCTGACGCTCATAGTCACTCTGGCGAGTGCTCTCATTGACTATTTACCTGAGCTGATCGCCCGACTGCCTGAGATCATCATGGGCATAGTGGAATTTTTGACGGGTGACGCACTTCCTGACATCATCGAGGCTGGTTTCACGCTCATCACTGCCATTCTTGGCAATCTCCCTGAGATCATTGTAGCCATCGTAGGCGGTCTCATTGAGCTCGTTGCAAGCATGGTGGAATATTTCACGGGTGACGGTGCTGATGACCTTCTGGACGCTTTCCAGGCGGCCTTTGACGGTATCATCGCAGGAGCGTCCACATGGGGTGCTGACATCATCGGTAATCTCATTGACGGTATATCATCGATGTTCTCGTCACTCACTTCAACAGTAAGTGATGCAGCTTCTATCATCGCTGACTTCCTGCACTTCTCCGAGCCTGACAAGGGACCTCTCTCAGACTTCAACGAGAGCGGCTCTGACATGATGAAGAACTACATAGCATCGATGAAGTCACAGGAGATGGCACTGAGAGAAGCCATGTTCGAGACAGCGGACATTATCGCTGCACCGTTCGACACGGATTACTCAATAGCCACTAAGTCAGATGTACACCAGACAGTTGACTACACAGGCGGCTTGTCCAGGATCGAGCAGGCTATCACATCACAGGTGGCTGCTGCCGATGCCGGAGCCGCTACTATCGTTATCCCTGTCTATATCGGTGGCGAGCATATCGACACGCTCGTAGTAGATGCTCTCGACAGAGCTAATTATGTATCAGGAGGTCACTAATGTTAGGAGATTATCTGGTATTTAATAACGTAACATTCCCGAATCCGATCACTCCGAAGCGCACTTCTAAAACACTGGAAAATGTCGCTCAGAGTGAGTCGGGTACGGATCTTGTATGTGTCATAAGACCATCCAAGAACTCATGGAATTTTAACTTCAACTTATCACCTGCCAAGAGGGACATCCTCGAAGCATTGTGCGAAGAGGAATCGGTTTCCATGACATATATGGGGAAGTCATACACGGTGCGTGTCAGAGACTTCCAGGAACAGTTAGTCGAAGGCTCCGAGTGGTTATCTTCCACAGAGGGCCTTTTCACTTGCTCGGTAAAAGTAACGGAGTTCTAATATGTATTCAGTTTCCAATGAATATAAAGCCAAGATGCTTGACCAGGTGCAGACGCACAGGCTCAGAGGCACGCTTGACACATCTATCAGCTTCACTGATGCGGATGTTGTCGGTGTGTCCTGGAAGAACCAGTGTGCTGCCAAGAATGTCAACATCGGAGGCGTGTACATCGGTACATTGAAGCTCACGTTCTTGAAGGACCTCTTGAACCGTGGAAGCTACTATCAGAAAAAGATCACTATATCAGACGGTCTCCTGTTAGGCTATGACGCTGACGAAGAGCCGATCTGGGAAGATGTACCTGTCGGAGAGTTCTACATAGCAGATGCGGTCTGGACATCAGCAGATATGATCTCCATTACTGCATACGACTGTCTGTCGAAGATGGATGAAAAGCTCCAGCTCGATCAGTCGAGCGGATCCATCTACGCATGGTGTAATTATATAGCCACGCAGACCGGGACCACGTTCGGCATGACACAGGAAGAGTGTGCAGCACTCCCGAACGGTACAGAGCTGTTAGGACCTAACGAGGAGAACAACCTCGAAACGTGGAGAGACCTGTTGTCTGCTCTCGTTCAGATGGTCGGTGGCTTTGCGTATGCAGGCAAGGATGGAAAGTGGTATATCAAGACCTTTGATGACACTTCCATTCAGAGTGTACCTAAGAACCGAAGAGTGTCAGGTGCTAAGTTCTCTGACTTCACCACGTTATATGATGCTATCTCGTTCGTAGATTCGGAAGGCATTGATAGGGTAGTCGGTGACGCTAACGGCATCGTGTTGAAGCTCGGCAGCAATCCGTTTTTGCAGCTTGGATCCACTGACGCAGTAAACAGGAGAGCGCAGGCCATTGTTGACTCAATAGTTGACATGACATACACACCATTCGATGTGTCCATGCTTCCTGCGTTCATCGCTCTCGATCTGGGTGATGTGATCTCGTTCACTGATGACTATGCGGAAGAGACCACCACTGGAGCTGTCATGTGCATGACATGGACCTATAACAAGGCAGTCAAGGTGTCTTGTTATGGTGACAATCCAAACTTGCAGTCAGCACAGAGCAAGGTGGATAAGAACATAGCCGGACTGATCCACAACACTGTTGAAAACGAAGTCACATACTATCAGTACGCAAATGTTGACGCTATCACGTTTGGCTCAGAGGAAGAGGTCAGCATCGCTAAGCTCCGCTTCACATCGGCTCAGAAGACAACTGTAAAAATCTTACATGAGTTCATCTTTGATATGCTCGCTGATTTAGCGTCAGACTGCTCGTATGAGCTCCGCTACTACTTAGACGATGAATTACTCCTGTATAAGCCCTACGAGCGTGTAGGCGGCTTGTACGGTGCTACAAGCGGTGATACGGAACTGAGTATATGCAGAGACTTTTTCTACATCATCAAAGATGTAGAGCCTAACGTCAGACATGAGTGGGAAGTCAAAGTAATCACTCACGGTGTGGAGAGCACCACGATAGATGTAAACCATGCTCATGTCACTCTGGAAGGGCAGAGGATGTATGGCGAGTCGTACTTTGATGGCTTCATCGAGGCTGAGGACATTATCACTGTTATCCCTTATGGCTATCTCACGCTCATCAGTATCACTGACACACCTGATGTGCAGTTGTTCAATGCGGCAATCGCAACAGCGAGTGACACGATTGACTTTGAGAACATCCCCAGCATGGCACTCATGCAGATAGTAGAAGGAACTGGTGATCTATCACCTCATGTGTTCTTGCAGTTGGTTCCTGGGTACATTCTCACGGAGGATGAAGACTATCTCTGCTGTGAGAACGGTGACAGATTGATTTTGTAAAGGAGAGTAAAAATGGCAGACAAGAAAATATCAGAACTTGACCAGACGTTAAACCTTGACGAGCAGGCAGAGTTCCCACTGTCTCAGGATAACGGTGGTACGCCTACGACATTCAAGGCTAAGCTGACGCAGATAGCGACTAAGATTATTGAGGCTATCACGTTCTCCAACCTGACAACTACTTCAAAGACTGTCATCGGAGCTATCAATGAACTCGATGCTGGTGGTGGTGGCGGTGGTGCGTCCGAACTGAACGACCTTGACGATGTAGACATCACATCACCGACAGACGGTCAGGGCTTGGTCTATGACGATGCCACGGACAAGTGGGTGAATGGTGATGTGTCGGCAGATTTAGACATCACTACTGAAATCACCACACCTGCACCTATTATCAGTTTCAATGACGGTGGCGATAACATACCGCTGAAGTCATGCAACGTGGCAATCGTGGCACAACAGGCAAGCGGAACACCGTCACCCGATAACCCGTTGAGCATATCGGGATATTCGAGTGTTAATGTTGCGGTATCGTCTAAAAATCTTTGGTCAAATGGTGATGTATCATTTACTGGTAATAATACGTCAGTGAATTTTTATCAGCCATTACCTCCAAATACTTATACTATTAGTGCTACAGTTACTTCAAATGATACTCATGCTACGACTTGTGCTTTGATTGTTTATTATACAGATGGTACCAATAGTAGTGTATATCAGTTTTCAAGAGGTTCGAGAACAAGCATTACGTTAACACCGAGTAAATATATACATCGTTTGGCTTTCTATTCAAGTGATAATTACGCTCATGGTGGCGGTGATACTGCGACATGGGCAGATATACAGGTCGAAGTCGGCAACCAAATGACCGCATACGAAGCACCAACCGTTCACACAGTCCCCCTCGGCCAGACAATCTACGGCGGTACGGCTGAGTTAGTTAACGGGAATGGTAGTGACGAACTGTTAGCGGTTACATATACAGGACAAGCAAGCGAAGATTGGGGACAATCAGGCGAATATTTTTATACAACATTAGCCGCCTCGGTTCGTACTTCATTTACTGTTCTTTGTTCATGCTATAAAGGCGTTGCACCAACATCATATACTAATTTGAATAACTTTGAATGTGCTATGTCGGACACGTTAGCAAACTTGAATATTAGAGACAATCGAGGGTTATCACTTGCTGACTTCAAAACATGGTTATCAAACAATCCTATGACGATTGTATATAAGCGTGTTACACCTCAATCTTTCACATTCACAGGTGCAAATATCCCGACATTATCGGGAACAAACAACATTTACGCTGATAGTGGTGATATTCAGTCTTTGGAGTATTTCAACGACAAGGGTGATGATATTGCGGCTCTCCATAATGCGCTGGGTGAACCGTTACATATCTACTCCACTGATGAGAAGGTAGTAGGCACTTGGATAGACGGAAGTGATGTGTATGAGCGAGTATTTTCTCTTTCGCAGAGAACTCCTATAACTGATGATTATTCAACCGTTTTAATTCCTGATGTTTCAGTGTATGGAATAGATAAACTAATTGATTTTGTTGGTTATGACAATAATGGTTCAGGAAATTTGGACGATTTAAAAATGACTTTAGCACCTATTGTTCCACTAATAAGCGGACAGGGAGCACTTATCGTTTTTTATGTTCAAAATAATGCTTATCAGATAACAAAATACAAAATTCGTTACACAAAATCATCTTAAAGGAGGCAGGGAATGAAAAAGGTTATCCAAAACAAATGGATTGAGAAATACGATATATCTTCGGGTGTCGTAGAGTTTGTTTGTCCTAAGTGCCGCAAGACAGCAAAGGCTATGACAACTGAATGTCCGTCTTGCCACAGTGTAAATATTGTAAGTAATGCTACTACAAAGTTCACTTACATTTCACACACAGACAAGTTTAGCAAGAGCGGTTTTTCTTCTCCAAAAGCACCTGAGTTAAAAGGTCACATCAAGCTCACACTTCACAATGTCCACAACGGTAAGAATGAAGTGTATGAGGGTGAGAACATTGTCACTAATGCTCTCGCTGACATCATGGCAGCTAATTACATGGGTGGTATCGACTACTCCAAGATATTTGGCTCTAACGGTGTTTGGAAGAAGTTCTTCGGAGGCGTACTCTGCTATGCTACTGCTCACGCTCTGAGTGGTGGCGTGCTTGATCCTGATGATTACTTCCCTAAGTCAGACGCTAACCAGCACCTCACCGCTCATGCAGGACAGACACCTATTGACGTAGAGCATGATGATGATTTTACTCGTGGCAATCCTACAATCTCTGCCAACATCGAGACGGAGAACAGCATCAAGCAGGTGTTCGAGTGGGGAACCACACATGGGAATGGAAACATAGCCGCACTGAGTCTCACTCATGCAGACACAGGTTCCTATGGTTTAGGTTCTGCGTCATACGGGTTTGCTAACTCATTTAACCCGTTCGAGGCTATACAAGGCTCACAGTTACCTTCCATCTATACGGACTGGACTTCATCGAACAGGATTTGTGCTATGTACGATGATAACCACGGTATAGACTTTCATGCAGGCGGAGCTGATGAATACGTCTCTCCGTATTGCTTCTCATCGGGTACGGACAAGCTCACGGTCACTGTCAGAAGGCTTCCGTATAAGAAGGCTGGACTCTTTGAGACGTTCACTCCGAGAGCGTCATTTGTAAGGTCTTTCACTGTTGAGGACTTACCATTCAATCTGTACACTCAGCCTTCGTTCTACTTTGATAAGACGAATAAATACCTGTGGATTTTCAGTAATATCACGGGCATGAGCTACTACTCATACTGGGATTTGACATACAACGGCTCTTACTCAAAGAAGTATATGAACTATGCTGTTATCGACTGCAAGCCTGACGCAGCTACGCTCATCGTGGACTCTGGTGTTATTCAGAACGATGATGAGAACTTCGCTCCGACCTCGTTCTATAAGAGAAGAGGCTCAAGCATGAGAGGTGACCGTTTCAACGAGATAGTTTATGACGGGACATACTTCTACTTCCCGGCATCAAGCGACACACCTAACTGGATAGGCGAGTTTGCTTACGTTGCTGATGCTAAGCACAACGGATTCGTGAAAATCAATTTAAGCGGCAGTAGTTTCACTCAGTTAAGGTTTAACACAGAGAAGCATATCATCACAAATGCGACTAAATTCGGAGACCTGTTAGTTGAGAACAACAGAGTGGTAAACGGTACGACAGGCTATTCCTGTCAGGGTATTCTCTCTGAGCCTATCGGAGCAGGGTACATGGCTGAGAACGGTTTACAGTGGCAATTCCAAGAACTCAACAAGATATGCTCGCTGGTATTCCCTCTGTACAGTGATGACGGTGGCTCAAATGCTCGTTATCTCCTTGCCTCGAAGCTCATCAACAGCACGAAGTTTAACCTCCCATCTACGGTGCAGAAGACTTCCAGTCAGAGCATGACGGTGGAATACACATTAACCGAACAGTGACGGAGGTGATGGGTATGGATCAGGCACTTGCCGGAATTATCACAGCCCTGGTATCAGGG
>Ga0310690_10002362_pt1 | contig 30923 bp, 19 predicted proteins | sample AusTroGonzalo_MG_2_FD_207661 | JGI IMG/M metagenome (GOLD analysis project Ga0310690, IMG submission 207661) | Bovine rumen microbial communities from tropical cattle in Woodstock, Queensland, Australia - Gonzalo_04 (v2) (version 2) | ecosystem: Host-associated > Mammals > Digestive system >...
TCGGCGCTTCTGCGCTATACGCTCGTCGACTCGCCCGCAGTGGGCGCGATGGACGTCGGCTGGACTACGAAGCTCACGATGGGCGTTGCGACGCTCGATGCAAAGACACTGCAGGCGGAATACACGGCGTGGCGAGTTAATTCCGGAGAAATCGCCGAGGCCGAGGCCGCGCAGGAATGGACGCTTGCCCTGGGTGGCGAGGACGAGGCGGCCATGGAGCTTGCCGAGGCGTTCCTCGTCACGCTCAAGGGATGCCGCGAAGACGACATCGACGAAATACTCGAAGCGCTCTTCGAGGAGGGCGAATGCGAGGCACTTGTCGCAGCATCAAAGTGGGAAGGCCCGGAGATAAAGGCTCTCCGGTTCGGCGACGACTTCATGATACCGGCGGGAACGGAGGACTTCGACTATGCCGATCCGCTATTCCGCCAGGAGTGGCTTACCGAGACCGAGCTGCGAGAGCTTGCGGCACACGACGAATGGGACGCTGCATGGGTGGAGGAGACGCTAGAGCACAAGGGCGTCAACTTCTACGACACCCGCAACTACGCCCATGCCGAGGACATGAAGAACATGGTCAACATCGTCTGGTGCTACACGACCGAGGTGAACGAGGACGGTGAGACCACGCGATGGGTGAGCGTCCTCTCGCAGGCGGACGGAAGTGCCTTCGGAAAGCGCGTCCTGAGGTCGCGGCGCGGCAAGTGGGAGACGGTCTTCTTCCAACGCGAGGCGCTTGCGAACAACTGCCTCGCCTCCCGCGGGCTTGCGCACATCTGCGCGCCCGACCAGGGGCTCGCCAAGTGCCTGAAGGACTTCGCGAACGACAACGCGATCGTCGGGTCGCTGCCGTCCGTCAAAGCGAAGGGCGCACGCGTGAGGAATGTCGTCCTGGAGCCGTTTGGTGTCATCAACATGGGGCAGAACGACGACGTCGCCTTCATGCAGCCGCCGGCGTATCCGGCCACGGCAAAGGAGCAGATCAAGGCGATCCGCGACGACCTCTATGCGTTCCTTGGGCTTTCCAACGGCGAGACGGACGTATCGACGCGGACGAACAGCTTCACGGCGTTCATGCTGAGCCAGTTCACAGAGCTCTACCGGCGTCTCGTCGAATCCGCGCAGGACTACGCAAGCGACGCGGCTCTCGCATCCGTGACCGGCGAGGCCGACACGAAAGGGCTGCGGCACGAGGATCTTGACGGCGACTTCCAGCTGATGCTGAAGTTCAATCCGGCGAACATGAACCACAAGGACTTGATCGACCGCGTGAACGCGCTCGGTCAGATCATCGTTCCCTTAGACTCGAAGAACGAGATCGACCGTGGCCCCGTAATGCGCAATGCCTTCCTGCAGCTGTTCCCGGAATGCCAGGGCGCGAGCTTCAAGTCGACGGACCAAATCGTCGGCGACGAGCTTAAGGACGAGGAGCAGAACTTCGTCAAGATCAAGGCGGGGATCATGCCGCAGATGGACACCGAGGGCAAGTGGAACTACGCCGCGCGCCTGGAGTGGCACCAGCGGATGCAGCAGGAGAACCCGGACGCGATCGCGGAGATGTCTCCGGCGTCGCAGGACATCTACCAGCGCTGGATCCAGGCGCTCGAGCAGATGAATACGCAGTTCGGCGAGAACGCCGAAATCGGAAAGACCGGAGTGCGCGGCGTTTCCGCCGCGGAATGAAAGGAGCGTTATGGCAGTCGACAGGCGAGTGAACGCAGGGGACTTCTACCCGGGAGGCAAGGTCATCGCGACGCGTCCCGTCGCGAAGGGCGGCGACGTCCGGCACAGCGAGTTCGCGTCGATCGAAGACGTGCCGGAGCACTTCACGGACACCACGATGCGCGACAAGCTTAACGAGGTGATCGGCGCGCTCAGGGGCACTTCCGCCGCAGTCGCGCTCTTCTTCGCGCTTGCGGCGTCCGGCGCCGGCGTCACCGTCCAGACCGCTCAGAAGGGCCAGGTCTACAACGACGAGCAGATCGTCACCAACGTCACCTGGAGCGCCGACGGCCTCGCGACCGAGGAGCTTGTGGAGACCGCGGTCGCTCTGGCTGTTGAGTCGGCCAAGCGCACGACAGCAGTCGCCGCGCAGGCCTCCACCAACTACACCGACGCCGTCGCCTCTGGCAAGCTCGACATTTCTGGCGGAACGCTGACGGGAGGCTTGAGAGTTCCAAATCTTACTGTCGGTTTGAGATTCGGGTCAATCGGTGAGAATAGCACGGCGGAGGGAGATTCCGTCACTGCGAGCGGCGTGCGTAGCCATGCGGAAGGATTTGAAAGCACGGCATCAGGAGTTGACAGCCATGCCGAGGGCGATGGTGCGACGGCAAGCGGTCAAGCATCGCATGCAGAGGGGAGCTATACTACTGCAAGTGGAAGACATTCGCACGCCGAGGGAGTGTCAACAGTAGCGAGCGGGGACATCGGCTCACATGCAGAGGGCTACTTATCTGAGGCGATTGGCGACGAATCCCACGCGGAGGGTATTGGAACTGCGGCAAGAGGGATGGGTTCTCACACAGAAGGAGACGGCACGATTGCGAACAATCACGCGGAACATGCGCAAGGCTTGTGGAATCTCTCTCACAACGTTCCAAACTCGGGATTAGGCAATTCTGGAAACACGTTGTCCTCGATTGGATTTGGTACAAGTAGCAACCGCAAGAACGCCGTCGAGACGATGCAGGACGGCAAGACCTTCTTCCACGGACTCGGCGGGTACGACGGCACGAACCCCACAAACAGCTTAGACTTGGTTTCCGTCGTCAACGGCAAGCTCGACGCGTCGAATCAGGTATTCTACGCCACTTGCGACACTGCGGCGAATGTCAACAATAAAATCGTGACCATAGATAGTTGCGCCTTCTCGCTCAATACGGGAGTCATTGTCGTCGTCAACTTCAAGTACGGCAATGCACAGCCGTATCCAACGCTCAGCGTCAACAACACAGGAACCAATTACATTACTAGGTTCTCGAACGCTCCTATTCTTGCGCAAACGTATGTTGGAGCGTGGGAGGCGAACCAGCCAATGCCTCTAGTCTACGACGGTCAGTATTGGGTAATACTTCGTCCGACATTGGGTACTTCTGGCACGCCTGGGATAGTTCGGCTATCTGAAGAGGTGAATGGCAACACCGACAGGGCTGTCACGCCGAACGCCGTGAAGACGGCGATGTCCTCGCTCGTCAAGACGCCCGTGTACGACGGGAACACGGCCAACCATGTCGTTATGACCTCGGAGAACAGCGGCGAGCTCTCGTCGTGGCTCGCTGTGAATTCTGGGACGGTCGACCTGGCGCATGGTCCGTGGACTATGCCAAGGAAGGGTGTGGTCTATATCCGGGCCCAAAAGACGGGGAGTTCCGTCGCGCAGTTGCGCATCGGGATTAACGGATTGCCAGTCAGGGTCGATGGAGGATCCGTCGTCGCCGACACATCGCACCAGTTGACCTCGTTCAGCGTGTCGCAGACGTCGGATATCGTTGTCCCCGTGTTCCTCAACGCCGGCGACAAGTTGTTCATCCGCGTCACCAGCTACGCCTTGTCAAAGTTGGATTTCTCCGTGTTCTACACGGACTGAGCTGAGAGAAGCGAATCAATTGGCTGATGAATCTCACCTGGGTGATGTTCGGCAGCGGCGGAGTAACCGAAAGGAGCGAACTCAATGACAAAGGAAATGCGAGACATGCTTGTGGACCAGCTCGACACGGCGAAGACGCCCGACGAGGTTGACCGTGCGATGGTGGGAGGCATGAAGGCCATGATCGACTGCCAGTACAAGACATCCGAGCGCGTCAAGGGACTCGTCATCGAGGAAGACAGAAAGAAGGCCCGTTTCGAGGGTGCGAAGTGGATATGGGGCGTCCTCGGCGGACTCGCCGCGTCCGGCGGAGGAGCCATCGTGCTCAAGCTGCTGCAAACAATCAAGTTGTAAAGCAATTTTATCCATATTGCTGGCGTCAGCAAAATGGCTACGCGAACAAACCGAAACAAAGGAGAACAAACCATGATGGACTGGCTAATCAACTGGGGCGTGAAAAGGTACGTCGTCAAGATCGTAAACTTGGCGCTCGACCGCTACAACGTGAATGTGGAGCGCGCCCGCGCAATCGTGGCCGTCTACTCGCAGAGGGTCAAGGCGCTCCTCAACTTCCTCGACTCGCTCGACGCGATGCTCGCGGACGGCAAGCTCACCGAGGACGAATCGGACCTCCTCGTCGAGGACGCGAAGAAGCTCGGCAAGGAGCTGGCAGCGTGATGAAGGCGCTCGCCATAGCCGTCGCTGCGCTCCTCGCAGGGTGCTGCAACGTGGTGGAGCGCGCGCAGAAGCCGTACCTCGTTGCGCCGCATCCGTACTACTGCACCGTCGAAGCGGCGGAGGCGCTGGCCGAGCCGTTCCAGGACCGGCAGGGGCCGGACGGCATAGCGGGCGCGTTCATCGCCGTCACGTACCCGCTCTGGATCGTGAGCGGCGTCTGCGACGTGGCGCTCGATACAGTCTTCCTCCCGGTCGACGCGATCGCGGAGGCAGTCAGAGACAACTAACACCGTAACCGAAAGGTAAGCAACCATGAAAGTCAAGAACATCAAGAACGCCGTCAAGGCGAAGGTCGTCGCCAAGGTCGCGAAGGCAAAGAACAAGGTCGCCGCCAAGTGCTCGGGCGGGAGGTGCTCCCCCTGTTCGGGCGGCAAGTGCAAGCCGTGCGTCATCGCCGTTGCACTCGCTCTCGCGCTTCTCGCCGGGTGCCACATGGGCGAGCTCCCGACGGCCCAGCGCGCGCAGACTTCCTACGTCCGCGACAACGTGTTCAACGTCTACGTCATGCCGCCTTCGACCAACGCAATCGCCAAGGTCGACGACAGCTACGTTCCGGCCATCCACGTCGAAGTCGGCAACCAGGCGCAGGCAAACGAGACGAGCGGCACGGAAACGATGACCTCCTCGCCTTCTAACACGCCCACAGTCTCCACCCCCGTGCAGGTCGACGCCCGCTACAACGACGCGATTGCCGGAGCGACTGCCGCATCAAAGGGGGTTCTCGAAACGCTCACGGACGCAGGGTGCGAGGCGGTCCTGAAGCTCATGCAGTCCAAGGAAACCGGCACCGTCAACGTCACGAAAAAGGACGGCACCACCGCCGTAGTCCAGTGCGCGGACGGACAGTGCTCCATCTGCGAGGAGTGCACGCCGTAATCGGGCTTACGGTCGCTCCCTCCGCGAGAGGGGCCAACTCACAAAACGAAAGGAGACACACCATGCCACTTGCATACTTGATCCAGAATCTCCAGGCCGGACAGTCGGCGCGCTGCATCTCCATGGGCGGCTACGTCGAGAAGAGCTCCGTCAACGACGAGACGGGCGCCTACACGCTCACCTGGCGCAAGAAGGACGGCACGACGACCTACGTCTACACGTGGACCGGCACGGCCTGGCAGGCGCCTTCGACGACGATTCCGGTTGACGCCGAGTTCTTCAAGCTGATGATCGCCGCTGACTGGCAGATCGTCGACACGGCAGAGATCGAAAACGGGACCTGGTAACGCCATGGAAGAAGTCAAGTTCGGACAGATCCTCGAGAACTCCTGCCGGCTTGCCGGCAGGAATCCCTCGGTAATGGACATCCCGGCGGACTGGAAGGTCCTCGCCGGAATGGCCATAGAGTCGGGGCTCCATGCGATCGCTGCTGAAAAGTTTCCGATCATGCAGCGCGTTGAGTTCCGACGTTACCGTCCGGACTGGACGGCAGGCACGCACTACTCGCGCGACATGGAAGTTTGGCACGGCGATCGATACTGGCGCCTCGAGGACGCGAGCGCCCAGGGCGAACCTGGCGTCGCTGACGGGTGGGGTCCGCTCGAGATGTGCGAGGTCGCCGCGTTCGTCGCGTTCGACCAGCCCTGGGAGAACACCGTCATGCAGTCTTTCGGCGTCGACACGACTCGATTCGCCTATTCGTCGGATCCCAGGTACTATCCGGATGCGCCGCCGCTGCCGTGCCGACTCTGCGAGCTTGGCGTCCTGGTCCTGGGCGGGCGAGGAGGATCAACGCCGCCGGACGGCGTGTGGGTGAAGTTCATACCGGAATATCCGCGGATCGACTTCGCCGAGTGGAGCAACACGGCTGCCTATGCACCCGGCGACGCGGTCTATCGCACGGCGACGAAGGACATCTACCAGTGCATCGAGACGCCGACCGTCGGGACGGCTCCCGAGGCGGACACGTCCGGAAAGTGGCGGCCGCTGAGGATCCGCGGCGAATTTGCCGCGTATCTGACGCGCCTCGCCGCATCCGATTTGCTGACCGAAGACCAGGGCAAGTACCAGTCGAAGGCCGCTGCGGACCGCGAGTTCGAGCTCTTGTGCGAGCGCTACCACGAGGGCAACGGCGAGACCAGGGTTAGAAGGGGACGGTTTTGTTAGACAGGATTTACAGGATTTAGAGCTGGGGCGAGGCCCCAGACCCCAATAATCTTGTCAATCTTGTTAATCCTGTCTAAAAACCCAGAGAAGAAAGGTTTTGAAATGTCCAACGATGACGAGCTGAAGGCCAAGTCCACCGTAGACAGTTGGTACTGGCAGATGGCCGAGGGCCACAACTTCCGGTGGAAAAACGCCGTGAAGTCGATGGTCCTTTTCTACGAGTCGGCGCCGCTTGAAAGCGACATGGCGCAGCTCGTCATCGAGTATCTCCGGACTCGAGCAGGCGTCACGCAGCTTCTCATTGCACACAAGCCGTGGACATTTGCCGAGCCCGGGTGGAATACGAAGGATGCCTGGTATCAGACGGTCCCAAGTGAGCAGTGGGCCGGGACCGAATCGAAGAAGGTTCGCGTTTATTGGGTGCTTGCGCAGGCAGGCGACGGCGAGGCGGACGGACCGTACACTGTCGAGAACGGCTGCAAGTACCGCGTGACGCACAGCTACTACTGGGACGTCGCGGGAGAGCCGCAGCTGCCTGCGTCGTCCAGCGGCGTGCAGTATTCGATCCAGGGCTTTACGCGCGACCGCGAGACCGGACTTTATACGTTCATCGTCGAGAGGCGCGAGACGGTCGAGCAGACGATCCCGCTCTACGAGAGCGCAAAGACGATCTTCGAGACGGTGAGCGAGCAACAGTTCCTGGGCGTCAAGCAGGGATCCGTCGCCGGAAAGGGGCTTCCGGCGAGCGTCGGAAACGGCGAGCGCGTCGAGCGGCACATCTCTAAGAATCCTGACTGCACGTCCGACGTCACGAACCGCAAGATCAAGGACACAAAGGTCGAGCAGGCGCGCACCGTCGCCCGGAAGGAGCTGCGCGGCACATCTGCCGCGGTCACCGATCGCAACTTGACGCCGGTCGAAGTCGCCGCGAAGACAAGCGCACCTCAGGAAGTCGGCGAGACGCGCACGGTCGAGAAGACCGACACGGATCTCCGCAACCTGACTGTTGAGAAATTTGAGCCGGGGCAGCTTCCCATGACGCTTGCGGAAAGCTGCGAGCGCGAGACGAGCGTACATACCGACACGAAGGTTGAAGCCGTTATGCAGCCGGTCGCGGACGGGACGGTCGAGCAGACGGCCGAGCCCAACAAGCGCAAGACCGTCACGGTCCGAAAGAACGACGACGGCATGACGGCTGACAAGACCACGGTGACGCAGACCTGGGAGGAGAAGACCGGCGGAGGATCTTCCAATTCCGGAGGCGGCGTCGTCACCACGACGACCGAACGCAAGGAGAACACGACTTCGACGCCGAGCGCCTCGCCTGGCGTCAACAAAGTCGTCGAGATCGACGAGCAGCCGAACGACCACGGATCCAAAACGACCGTGAAGCGCGTCACCGAGTATCATGAGAAGACCGGCGGAGGATCTTCCAATTCCGGAAACGGCGTCGTCACTTCGACCACCGAGCGCAAGGAGAACACCGTCACGACGCCGGCTGCGACGCCGGGCGTCAACAAGGTCGTCGAGATCGAGGAGACGCCAAACGACCACGGCTCGAAGACGACCCTGAAGCGCATCACCGAGTACCACGAGAAGACCGGCGGCGGATCTTCCAATTCCGGTGGCGGCATCGTCACTTCGACGACGGAGCGCAAGGAGAACACGACTTCGACGCCGGTTGCGACGCCGGGCGTCAACAAGGTTGTGGAGATCGAGGAGACGCCGAACGACCACGGCTCGAAGACGACCCTGAAGCGCGTCACCGAGTATCACGAGAAGACCGGCGGAGGATCTTCCAATTCCGGCGGCGTCGTGTCGAGCGTCACGGAGCGCAAGGAGAACACGACGGCGAGCCCTGCGGCCGGGGCGAGCGCCGTCAACGTCGTCATCGAGACAGACGAGCTGCCGAACGACCACGGCTCGAAGACGACCCTGAAGCGGACGACGACCTACTCGCCGACAACGAAGACGAAGACCTGGAGCGACGAACACTACACCTACTCGCAATGCGCGTACTCAAACCAGCCCGAGCCGCTGCAGCCGTCAACCGGCGAGACGATTTCGCTGAGCTTCCACCCGAACGGGCACGGCAGCTACGACGGCGGATGGACGACGCGCGCGGCGAAGTCGTCCGGTGGCGTGGTGACGCTTGCCTGGGAGAAGACGATCTCAGGACTCACGAGCAAATACTTCTACTTCAACAAGGAAGGGAAGCTCTGCTACCGCACTTTCACGTGCGCAACGGCCTACTACTGCTACGGTCCGTACAGGAGCTGCTACAACAAGGTCTACGAAAGCGCGGGCAATCCACCGGAGAACTGCGCGCACGTCGGCTGGATCAGCGGCGTCCGGATAAGCGGATCCGACAAGGCGTTCGGCCAGAGGTTCAGCGGGATAAGCGCAGGATCCGAGGTCGTAGTAGACCAGGGAGGCGGCGGATCTTCCCAGTCGTAAGGAGGTGTCGACGTGGACGAAACCTACATCCAGCTTCTCGCGGAGATCGAGTCGCTCAAGTCGGAGATTGCCGAGCTCAGGATGGCGCAAGGAGGCGCCGAGAACGCCGGCGGCGCGTCCGGCGCAGTCGGCGAGATGCTCGTTCCGATCGGACAGATCGGAGGACAGGACGTCGAGATCTTCACGGACGTCTTTCCGACTGGAGGCTCCAGCGGGGCAAAGGTACTCGGAAGTGTGAAACTGACTCCGTTTAGGGACGCGAACAACAATGCGGATACGAACATCAAGTTCGACATATCGGAAGATACCGTGAACAACGAAACGAAGACGGTCATCAAGATCGGGGTGTACTACGTATGATAGCGAGCGCGGCAGACTATCGCTTCGTCGATTTCCAGAACGGAGACTTGCCGACCGGCAGGTTCAACGGTAACGTCATGCCGCTGCGCACGCCTGGCGCAAGTGCCGAGCCCCAGGAGATGATGAAGGCCGAGGACATCGCATTCCTCTACGAGGGGATGCGCGACAAGATCGGCGCGATGATGGGCGCAAAGAAGAACGGGGCAGATGTAGAGACATCTGTCTACCCTGGTTCTGCAAGCCGGCCAAGGGGGCACAGCTACGGCCCTGGACCTGTCGCCATCCCGCTCACGAAGAAGATCAGCTCGTCGCAGATGCAGGATCTCTGCTACTACATCGAGCATTCTGCCGAGTCTGGAACCACTGGCGTCCGGTTTGTCACGACGCCTCTCTCCGCCGTTGCGACGAGCTGGCAGTCGACAAACGGATCGCTTCCTACGACGACGCACATCACGCAAGTGACGACCGGCGTGACGCCGACGCTCGACCGGACGGACTTTGCAGCCGGCAAGCCGGTCGCAGTCGCTCCGCTGTACGATGCGCAGAACGGGACGGGGCTCTTCAACGACATGAAGCTCTTCGACAAGCCGATTTGGTTTGCAGGAACCGTCATCGGTGGCATTCCGTTGTCCAGCTTTGTCGTGGCAGGCGGAGGTGCGTATCCGCAAGAAAAGTACCATGCGATCTACTACGGGATGCACAGCTCGGACTACCCCGACCACACGGAAAACGACTACTATGTCCACGTTGTGCCTGGTGTCGCGGAGGTACTGTCCATCCCCCTTGCGTACGTGCAGGATCCAATCAAGCTGTGGATGCGGTATGGCGCGTGCAACTTTTACGCCGTGACAGACCAAAGCTCGCCGAGCGGGGTAAGGAACGTATACGACTCACGTACGGGGATGATGGACGTGACGAGCTTCTTCACTTCGCTCGACCAGGACGGAGTGCGTCATTACGCGACGACGCCTACTGGATCCATGAACCTCAAAAGCGCCATCGAGTCGTTGTACGGGTGGACAGAGTACGCGCCCGACCCGAGCGGACAGTACCGGGATCAGGACATCAACGTCACGTTCTTCGACGACTTCATCGTCGAGTTCACGCCGAACGGCCGCACCAAGTGGTGGTGACGGTGCGGCAAGATGGCGCGGCGGAAATGCCGCGGGAAGCGCCGAAAATGGGTAACGTTACCCATAAAACGCCGCGGAAAAGGGCGTTTTGAGGATTTACCGCTTGAAATTGTGGTATAGTTAGGACAACAAGCGGAAGCTAAGAAAGGAAACCGACAATGGCCTACAAGAGAAGGTTTAGCGACGAGGACGCCGATCTCATGGAGCAGGATGCAGAAGCAGCCGGAAGAATAACCGCTGCCGAACGCAAAATGGCTCTGGCCGGCAACAGCTTCAACAACCGGAACAACCAGATCGCCGACCTGACAGCCGCTGCGCACGAGCGACGCATGGCCAGCCGCGCAAGGTTCCTTGGTGCAGGCGACGGAGTTGTTTCTCCTCAGGAGCGCGCAGCGATCGAGCGCTTCCAGCGCGACCAGGGATTGACCGGGCGCGAGAGCGCAATACAGGACTTCGAGCGCGGCATGGCGCGAGATAGAATCAAAGGTGATGTAGCCGTCGCCCACGAAAAGCGCATGGGCATGAAGGAGCAGGGCAGCGACGCTGCGACCGTGACGGCCAATGCTACAGTCGAAGGCAACCGTAGTCGGTTTGGATTCTTCGACAACGACGGAACATACCGTCCCGGATCCGATGTGAAGAGCGCCGAGGCAAGAGGACTCACGGACTTTGAAAAGAATGTCTTGACCAATCAGACCAAGCTGGATATCGCCAACAGCAACAACACCACTAAACGCGAGATTGCGGCCGGCAACAACGAAACGAAACGCGACATTGCGACCGAGAACAACGACACGAAACGCGCTCTTGAAGAGCAGAAGCAACTCGCCGCCGCGGAGAAGGAGAAGGGCCGGCTTAAACTGCAATACGACAAGCTTGACGAAAAGACTCGGGCGAACATTGAAGAGACGGCGAAAACGATAATGAGGGAGAAGGGCATCAAGTTCGATGAAGCCCTTGCCCAGGTGATGGCCACGCGCGAGCAGTCGCAGCAGGGCGGGAATATCACCACCGACAGCACAGGCAAGAAGTGGGAGATCGTTAGAGACGCGAACGGGAAACCGATCGGAAAGAGGCCCGTCCAGTAAAGGAGCTTGAAACATGGACTTCGATCTCGACGCGCTGCCGGAACTTGACGCGGACGGAAAGCCGGTCGGCCAGGAAGTGGATCTCGACGCGCTGCCGGAACTTGACGCAGATGGAAAGCCGGTCGAAGAGCAAAAGAAAAGCCTTGGCATATTCGGCACGCTGGGCGCGCAGACAGACCTGAAGGCCGGACGCAAGACCGGCACGCTTGAGTCTATTGCCGAGAACACGCCAGTCGTCGGACAGGTGATGGATGCAAACTACAACCGGCAGTGGCACAACCTGAAGCGGCTTTACGAGGGCGACTTCAACACCGCGATCGAGGCGAGGGTACTTGCGCATGATCTCGGATTTTCCGATGAAGACCTGCGACGCATCGACGAGGAGGCAGGCTACGGCGGGAAGAACCTTCTCGGCAACTATACGAAATTCGACTTGGAGAAGGGCAAGGCGCTCTTCAAGGAGCTTGTCGGCCCGGAATTCACAAAGCGCCTGCAGGCGCGCGAGGCCGCGCAGCAGCAGCTCACCGAGAACGACCTTAACTGGGTACAGAAAGGCGTTGTCGGCGGCGTTGGCGCGACCAAACTGCTCGGCTCGATGGCAAACGCACCGCTCGCGGCGGCAACACTTGGCATCGACGCGACGAATCGCGCGGCGGAACAGCTCGCTGGCAAATGGATCCTGGACGAGAACGGTCAGCCGACGAAGATCTGGTGGAAAACGGATGCAAACGGCGAGCCCGTTCGCGACGAGGCCGGCAACCTGGTGCCGCGCGAAGAGGTGAGCCAGGACATGGCCGTGCTGAAGGGCATTACCGGCGCAGCGACTGAACGCTTTATCTGGATGGGGCTCGGCAAGGCCACGAATTGGCTCGGCGCAAAGGCCATTGGTAAAATGGAACAGACTGCAGCGGGCGCAAAAGTGTCGGAAGCGCTTGCAAAGGCGACAAGCGGAACGATGAAAGGCGTCCAGGAGGCGACGGAGTGGCTTGGCAAGACTTCCACCGGGCGCGCCGTCCTGAACGTCGGCAAGGCGATCGGATGGCTCAACTCGAAGGGCAAGTTTGGTTCGATCCCGGACATGATGGTCAAGAGTCGCATCCAGGAGCTGGCTGACAATGTGGTCGGGCTGGCCGTGGCGGATCCGGCGGACCGTGAGTCGTTCTCGGAGTGGGCCGGCAAGTTCTTCTCGGTCAAGGAGAACGCGGAGCTGTTCACCGAAATGCTTGCGATGCACCTTGCGATGAAGGCAGGCGGGGCGTCGTTCAAATTCGCCGGGCGCGGACTCGAAAAGATCAGGCGCAAGGAGGCGAGGGAGTTCGACCGCAAGAGCGCGATCGGGCGCAGAGTCGAGGAGACCGTCGCCGAGCTCGTCGGCGAGGAACGCGCGGCAAAACTAACAGACAAAGACCTGGTAAACCTCTATCGGATCGTTACGTCGGACGGTTTCACGGCGGAACGTGCCGAGCAGTTTGCGGAGAAGGTTGCCGGAGACGTCGACGAGGCGCAGAAACTCATCGACGAAGGCGCGTCGCTGTCGTCGCTCGCTGAGGGACTCAAGGCGCGTCGGCAGTATTCGGATCAGTTTGTCGAGGGCGCGAAGGCTGCTGCAGCGGAGCTCAGGGACCGCGTCACGCTGGACGGCGCGCAGAGCGCGAAGATCAACGACGCGGCGCTCAAGGCCGCGGAGGGCAATGTCGAGATCGCGGCGAAGGTCGCGGCGCTCGCCAAGTCGCGGCTTACGAACAAGCACACGCAGGTTGACGACGCGAATGGGCTGGAGTCGCTTGTTGCGGAGGCGATGCGTCCGTTCGCGCCGGAGGCGCGAGCGGTGAAGATCCACGACATGAAGGGCAACCGCAACGTCGGCGAGCAGCTCACGGCCCTTGAAGAGCTGGGTATCACGTCCGTCGAGGACGCGGAGCTGAACGGCGTGGTGCGGCGCGACGAGAACGGACACCTCACGGGCGGCGCAAGGCAGGCGGTCAACATCGCCGCGCACGGCACGGACGCGCTCAAGGCGGCAGTCAAGGACGGCTCTATCGACGCGGCAACAGCGGAGGCGTTGATCACGACGGCCCATACGGAGATGGGCACGGAGGCGCCGGAGGCGCGAGCGGAGCTCGTCGACGGGATCCTGGGACACGCGAACGGCGACGCCGCGCTTGCTCGCAGGATGGCGGAGATTGTTGGCGAGGCAGAGCCAGGCGATGCGATTTCGCTTGACACAATCGCTGAACGAGCAAAAGCGTCGCTTGCGCTGGAGGAACCAAGGCAGACGAGGCTGGACGAAATTTCCGGCTGCAAGCTCTCGAGCATCGAAGGTGGCGTGCTGGGCTGCAACCGATTCCGGAGCATGTCGGCTCAGTTTGGCGAGAGCACGGACGAGGCCGGCAACGTTACGAAGAAGCTATCCGTCAAGGGCCTTGGCGAAGGTCAGTTGGCTAAGCCGGGCAACTGGGCGGACGGCGCAGTGCTTGTTGCGGAATTGGCGCGCATTGCCGAGAAGAACGGCGCGGTCCTGGACTTCGGCAGCGTCGAGGCCAGCACCGAGGCGGCGGGACTCTTGAACAAGATCGAGCGCGAAGGCGGACTCGAAAAGGCGAAGGCCAAGCTCGAGACCAGGGCGAAGCTTTTCGACGTTTTGGCGCGGTCGGCGCTGGACACGGGCGTAACATTTGACGAGGCGAGCTTCCGAAAGGCGCTTGCGGAGACCGGGAATGGCCGGAGATTTGTTGACAACCACGGCAACATCTACGGATTCAAGAGCGCGGACGGCACGCTGCACTTCAATCCGGCGCAGCTCGACTACAACATCCCGATCCACGAATACGGACATCTTGCCCTGGAGTCGCTGAAGGGCGTAAACCGCAAGCTCTGGGAGCGCGGCATGGAGCTCGTCAAGGGCAGCGACTACTACAAGAGCATCAAGGAGCAGGCCGAGACCGAGGGACACGAATACGGCTACCTCAAGGGCGACGACGCGGGCATTTGCGACGAGGCGCTGGCTACGCTTATCGGCGACAACGGCGAGAAACTGGTCGAGGCGCAGGGCGTCGGCGCGGAGCTCAAGGCGTGGCTCAAAGATTTCTGGGCGGCGTTCAAGGGCGCGTTCGGGCTCGCGGACATGACGGACGCGCAGATCGAGAAGTTGACACTGGGCCAGTTCGTGGACGCCGTGAACGCGGAGCTGCTGCGTGGCAAAGAGTTCGGTACGCGTAAGGCAATGCCGCTCGAGAAGAAGAGCATCAAGCGCTACGACGAGGCGCAGGGAAGCGGCTCGAACGGAATGCTGCGGTGGAAGAACGACCGCGGCCGACTCTTCTACATTCCAGTAGACATGGAGCGGACGCAGCCGGGCGGGAAAGTTGTCCTTGCCACGGACAACGCCAACATCACCGACTGGATCCAGGGACGGTTGAACGGCTACACGCTCCGGATGTCGAGGAAGGGCAAGATCTACGTCGAAGGACGCGACGGACTCGAGGGCGAGCTTGCGGAAATCTTCGGGCGCTATCCGAAGGCCGGCATGAACGACGGCATCGGCGAGGAGCTGGCAAGCGTGCTGCACAACGATTCGCTGCGCGAGGCGACCCCGGACAAGCTCGTGGAAATGCTCACGAATGACCGGGCGAACTACGACGAGTGGGTAAAGGCGACGCGCGACGGCAAGGGCTCATTAGAAGACGCAAAGCTGGATGAGCACTATGCAGACGAGGCCGAGCGTGCGGAATACGAGGCGAGACGCCGCTGGGAAGACAGCGGCATGGATGTGCCGGAATACATTTTAAGCCGGATTGAAGATGGCGAGCCCGGCTTCGACCTCGAATGGGAGACAATGCGCGAGGCTGCGCACGACGAGGCGGAAGGAAGGTTCGCCGTCGGCGGCAAGGACGTTCCGGAAGAGCGGCAGATCGTCAAGTTCGCGGTTGCGAAGAAAGTTACAAATTCAGATGGCGGCGTTTCCTACAAGGTCGAGCGCGACGGGCAGGTTAAGCGTTACAAGACGCCGAAAGAAGCACTCGAAGACTTTGTCAAAGAGCTTGATGGCGTGGAGATGAACGCCGAGCAGCAGGGAATTTACGATGTCGCAACGGGTGTAAAGAAAACGACCGACATTCGAAAGAACGATCTTGGCGAACTTGTCAAGCTCCACAAAGGCGGACGAAACAAGGGCGCGAACAAGATCATTGCCGTTCACTATGCCGGCAAGCGCGGCAAGGTGACCGCAAAAGAAGTCATCAACATGGGATTGGTGATCCGGAACGGAAAATTGACGTTTGACGGAAACCAAGACCATCCGAATGCTCGCCGTTACGAAGCAACGGCCGAGGATGGTGCAAGACTGCGGCTTATCATTGACCTTGACAAACAAGGAAACGAGGCTGTCATCAACCTATATTCCGACCGCAAGGACGGAAACCCGGGGCATGAGGCCTCATCGGGCGCTGAGACAACCTCGTCTTCCGGCGGCATTATAGCAAATTCCGGCGACGGTGCGCAAGGGGGTAGGTCGCTTGACGGTGTCACGCCGGAGGAAGACGCCGCGTATGCCGACGCCGTGAAGCGCGGCGACAAGGAGGCATACCAGAGGATGCTGCGCGATGTCGCGGCTAGACGCGGATATTCAGACGACTCCAGCTACCAGGGAACGTCAGCGTTCAACGGCGCGGCGCCAAGTCGCAACGCCTACTTTGAGACGAAGCAGGAGCGCATCGAGGCGACGAAGCGCGGCGAGATGGAAGACACCACGACGCTTGGCGACTTCCGCGATGGCATCGACGTCAACAACCTGGAGTTTATTGTATTCGACCCGCGTTCGGAACGAACCGCAGATCCGAAGCGACAAGAGGCGATTCGCAATATTCGCGGCGTTCTCGACGGAAATAAACAGACGATCACCATGTACCGTTCCGTCCCTGCGAATGTGAAGGAGACGCAGTTCCGGAACGGTGACTGGATCACTCCGAGCCGTGCCTACGCGGAGGAGAACGCGAGGATCCACGGCTGGGGCGACAAGTACCGCGTCATCGAGCAGGAAGTCTCGGTTGAGGATGTCTGGTGGGATGGCAACGACATTGCGGAATGGGGTTTCGACGACGGACGAGGGAGCGTTTACAAGAATACGGCCTTCAACCGCAAATTGCTGGAGCCGACTTATGACGATGCCGGAAACTTGATACCGTTGTCGAAAAGGTTCAACGACTGGAAAAACGACATCCGTTTTGCCGTCGGTGGGCAGTCGATCGGCGACTGGATCATAGGTGCCGACGGAACGATCGCACGGCGTGGTACGCCGCAGGCGGCGATGATCGGCGGCGCTCGCGTAGCGGACGACGCGGGGCGCGGCGAACAGACGCCCGGCTCGATGGCTGCAGCGCTGGAGCGCCTCAATGCGCCCAGGACGACGATGCGGACGATCGGCACTGTCAGGCCGACGAGTCTTCCGCTGAGCGAAATGGAGTTCCTGCGCAAGTATTTGACGGGAGACCACCTCCCGGCAAAGATCGCCAAGAAGATCGCGGGCGGCAAAATTGCCGCGCACACGAAGGCCGGACGGCTCACGATCGCGGCGGACGTGTTCGGTCTCGTCGACAAGACGGACGTCGCGCCGGCAAAGGATCGGCTCAAGGAGCACGGATTCTTCCGGAACGAGGACGAGGCATGGGCGGCGAATCACTCGGAAGTCGAGGTGCGGCAGGAGCGCGAGCGAAGCGAAGCCCAGCTCGGAGACGAGCTCCTGAAGATCGCCGACCGCAGGGCGCGAGGCGTCGAGGCCGGCGGCGAATCCGCCGCGCGCGGAGTCTACGCGAACGAGCTGGCGAAGATCGTCATGGACATGCCGCGCAAGGAAGGTGGCGTGATCGGGCGCGTCCAGAAAATAGGCGATGCCGTGCGCACTAATGTCAAGGCGCTCATGGCCGAGAAGGGCGGAGCCAAGGGCGCGATGGCGGAGGAGGCGAAGCGCTTCTTAGACTGGGCGCGCGGCGGCGCGGAGCCGGAGGGCGCAGCGCAGAAGACCGACCGCGAGATCACGGACGAAATGTTTGCGTCGTGGCTCGTAATGCCGGAGGAGATGGGCAAGCTCGCGCCGACCTGGAGCGAAGCGATCCTGCGCACGGTCGCGGAGACGCCGAAGCTCGCCGAGGCGTTCAAGGAGCTGTCGTACAGGGCGCTCTCGAAGGACTCGCACAAGGCCGTGTTCGAGGCCGTCCGGAAGAGCCAGACACTGGCCGTCGAGAAGGCGCTGAAGGAGCTGGAGGCGGACCGCACGGAGAAGATCTCCGCCGGCAGCCGGATCGCGGACGCGAAGGAAAAGATCATCGTCACGTTCCACGACACGATGGGCGCTGTCGCCGTCCGAATCGACGAGAAGACCCGGCAGTATCTCGCAGCCAGGCGGAAGGTCCTTGCCGAAATGAAGGCGCGAGGCGCTACAAAGAGCGAGATCGCCGCGGTCGAGAACGAGATCGACATCTTTGCGCAGAAGATCGGACACCTCAAGAACCGCATGGAGCTGAGCCGCACGGCGATGGAGCGCGGCACCTGGAACGAGGGCCGGCGCTACATGCTACAGTACCTGCTCCTCGAAAACAAGGCGACGAAGAAATGGGGACTCACGGAGGAGGACAAGAGCGCCTACCTGGACATGATGCGGGTCGTAGAGACGCAGGGCCGCGCGTCGAGCTACGGGATGGATCCGAGGCAGGCGCGGCTCGCGCTCGGCGACATGGCGCGGCGTCTTGGCGCGGAGAAATGGGCGCGGCTCGAAGAATACGGGCGCGAGTTCTTCTCGGTGATGGAGCGGGAGTTCCTGAACGATCCGCGCGTCGAGCGGATGTGGGGCAAGGGAATGATCGACTACTTCCGGACGCAGGCGCACTACGTCACGACGAAGAGGGTCCATTCCCAGGAAGAGCTGGACGCGATCGAGACGGCGCGCGCAAAGGCAAAGGCGGCTGGCGTCAATGGCGGCGACGACGTGATCGGCGCAATGTTCACCTATGCCGGACCGCGTGGCGGCGCGTCCGCCCTGGGGCTGAACGAAAGCGCGTGGAAAGCGAAGCTCACGGGCTCGATGGGCGCAAAGCAGGAGGTCCGCAGCGCGACCTGGGAGAAGCAGCAGATGCTGATGCAGTCGGCAAGGCGCAACCAGTTCGTGCTGGATCTGCGCGACGCGCTCCTGGCGGCGAAGGTCGAGGGCGTGCGGGATGTTGAGCGCGGCGCAAAGGACGTCAAGCCGGGAAGCAGGTACGGCGCGATCAACTATGTCGAGAACGGCGTCCGTCGCACGCTCATCGTGCCGGCGCAGATTGCAGAGGGAATGAAGGTGACTCCGGACAACATGCCCTGGCTCACGAAGTTCCACAATGCGGCGCGCGGCCTGATGATCGACTGGAACTATGCGTACTGGAACCGCAACATCATGCGCAACTCCGGATCCATCGAAAAGAACATGCCGGGCATGCACGAGTCATGGCTCAAGACGGTTTTGCGCGTGGCGCCTGGCATGGCGCCGACTGTCGATCTCGCGTGCCAGCACCTGGCGCGGCACTCGAAGGGCGCTGCAAGGGCGATGACGGCGCTCTTCGGACGCGACACGATCTTCCCGTACATCCAGCAAGCCGGACGCATGGCGAAGCTCCTGGAGGATCCGACGGCGTGGCAGGAGCGGCTCTGGGACGCCGAGGCGCGTGGCGACGCTGCCGAGGTCGCGGAGATGCACGAGGATCTCCGGCGGACGATGGAAATGCTGAAGGGCAACATGTTCCTGCCGAACAAGGCCGCCTACGGGAACCGCGAAACACAGGGATTCGCCAACGACATGATGAACAAGGCCGGCTTCCGGATGGTCGCGCAGATGCAGAAGCAGGCGGCGCGCACGCGGCTCGGACGTGCGGTCGACATGGCCAAGAGCCCGTTCAAGCGCAACGAACGCCAGCAGGAATACGAGGACGTGCTTGCGAAGTCGATCGCCTATCTGCACGATCGAGCCATCTTCGGAGCGCAGCGCAGCAGCGAGGAATCTGGACTTGTGGTGAAGCGCAACGTCTCGATCGCCGAGGGCGAGCGCAAGGGAAGCGAGTCGAGGACGATCCAGCGCTACATGACGCAGTTCTTCAACATGACGGAGAAGGGCGTCACGCGCACTGTGCGCGCGCTGCAGGAGCGTCCAGGCGAGACGCTGGGCAAGATGGCACGGACCTGGGTCGGACGTTTCGTCGGAGGCGCAATGACCTACGGGCTCGTCACGCGGGCGATCCGTGCGCTCTACGGCGACGACGAGGAGAAAGCAAAGGCGTCGCCGCTTGGAGAGGTCTACGGTTTTGCAAAGTGGATCGAAAACGCAAACAAGAACCTCTCCAACTACGTGCGCAACCACTACCAGACTATCCCGCTCTGGGTGAGCGACGATGGTTACACGACAATCTGCCTCGGCACGCCGCTCAACGACGAGGACAGCTTGATCGCGCCGTCGGCAGACTTTGCCGCGAAGGCGTTCGCAAATGCGATGGGCTCGAAGAACGATCTCGCGCTCGGACAGATGCTGGCCGACACATTCATTAGGCCGGTGACTCCTGACCTGGCGATCGCGACGCCGGCGCTGAAGGTTATCCGCGACACAATCGAGGCGACGATGGTGCAGAATCCGACGGATCTCTTCACGGGCGCGCCTACTTACGATCAGGATCTCTACGCGCTCAGGAACGAGAGCTGGGAGGCCCGCGGCGACTTTGCGCTGGCGATGGCGCGGCAGGTATGGAACGACGTCGGAGCGCGCGGCCTGGTGGCGTGGGACCGGCAGGGCGTCGACAACGGAACAGGCGCAGCACCGAAATGGATCGGGCTCGCTCTCAAGCGGATCCCGGTCCTCTCGCCTGTTCTGAACAGTTTCGTCAAGGTGCAGGTCGGCAGCCCGGAGAAGGACGCAAAGCCTATCAGAGCCGACGAGCAGCGGCTCCAGCACGTGCGGAACTACATATCGCGCAAGCTGATGATCGAATCGTCCGAGAAGGGCGGAGCGCTAAACCGGACGGACCCGCAGCGATACGCAGAGCTGCTGGAGCAGTGGCAAGGCGAATATGGCCTGAGCGACCACGACATGCGGCTCGTCGAGAAGCGGTTCCTGAATGGCTGGACGGAGCACGAGAACGAGGAGGCGCGCCGGCGCAAGGTCATCCAGGGCACGCTACGCAAGGCCCGGAAGATGGGCATCGAGGACGCCGACAGGTACATGATCCGCGGCGACCTCTAAGAGGTGCGGTTTATTTGCCTGTCATTTGCCGGCTATTTGCCAGGACGTGTATGCGATTCCCGGAAATCGCATACACGTTTTTGCGACGTGTATGCGGTGTAATCGTCAGGCGATTTGCCACAGCCACGGTGTAATGGAAGAGCGCGCACGAGCCCCAAGACCCTCGCGCGCGTTTGACGGCAGCTCATTCAATATGGTAAAATTTGCAACGAGATGCAGGAATATTCGGAACCGTGAATCAGACGATTTACACCGAAATTACACCGCAAATCAAAAATTCCATGAAAATATGGGGTCCTGTAGCTCATCTGGACAGAGCAGCTGCCTTCTAAGCAGCGGGTAGTGGGTTCGAGTCCCGCCAGGACCGCCAGGACACAACTGCCGAACGGATGCTGCACATGAAACTTCTTGACGAACTGAAGGCGCGCGGACTTGTCGAGGCGCTGACCGACCCGGAGATCGAAAGGGCGCTTGAGCGGCCCATGACCGTCTACTGCGGCTTCGACCCCTCTGCGCGCTCGCTCCAGGCGGGCAACCTCGTCTCCATCGTCGTCCTCCGGCGCTTCCAGCAGGCCGGCCACAGGGTCATCGCCCTTGTCGGCGGCGCGACGGGCCTCATCGGGGACCCCTCGGGCAAGTCGGCGGAGCGCAACATGCTCACCGTCGAGCAGGTCGAGGAGAACAAGAAGGGCATCCGCGAGAACCTTTCGCGCATCCTCGACTTCGACGGGCCCAACGCGGCGACGATGGTCGACAACTACGACTGGTACAAGGGCACGAGCGCGATCGAGTTCCTGCGCGACATCGCGATCAACTTCCGCGTGCCGCAGATGCTCGCCAAGGAGTCGGTGAAGAAGCGCCTCGAGGCGAGCGAGGGAGCGCTCACCTTCACGGAGTTCAGCTACCAGATCCTCCAGGGCAACGACTTCCTGCACCTCTTCGACACGTACGGCTGCCAGATGGAGGTTGGCGGCGCGGACCAGTGGGGCAACATCACGGCGGGGACGGACCTCGTCCGCAAGATGCGCGGCAAGTCGGCGTACGGGCTCACGTTCCCGCTTCTCCTCGATTCCTCGGGCAAGAAGTTCGGCAAGAGCGAGGGCAACGCGCTTTTCATGGACGGGGAGATGACGCCCGTCTTCGACTGGTACCAGTACTTCCTCAGGACGCCCGACGCGGACGTCATCCGCTACCTCAAGGTGTTTTCCATGCGGCCGCTCGACGAGATCGCCGCGCTGGAGGCCGAGATGAAGGCGCGCCCCGAGGCGCGCGTTCCGCAGAAGGCGCTCGCCGAGGAGCTGACGCGCCTCGTCCACGGCGAGGAAGGTCTCCGGAAGGCCCAGGAGGCGACCGAGGCGCTCTACGCGAAGAAGAGCGCGGCCGACGTCGCGAAGGCGGAAAACGTGCCGAGCGCGTCCGTCGCGCTCGCCGACTGCGTCGGGAAGCCCGTCTTCGCCGTCGCCGCGGCGGCGGGGATGTTCAAGTCGAACGGCGAGGCGAGGCGCATGGCGGCGCAGGGCGGCCTTTCGCTCAACGACGCGAAGGTCGACGCGAACAGGGCCTTCGCCGCGGACGACGTGAAGGACGGCGTCGCGGTGCTGCGCTCCGGCAAGAAGAACTATTTCGTGCTGAGGGTGGGTTGAGGGGTTGGGAAGCTGAGGAGTTGAGGGGTTGAAAACCATTGAGAGATACGTATTCGGATCTTTTCTCTCGAGCTTCCTGCTCGCGTTCCTCGTGCTCAGCTTCGTCCTGACGATCGGCCTCATGGTGCAGATCGTCGGCTTCATCCTCGAGGGGATGTCGGCGTCGCTGATCGGCCAGTTCGCGCTCGTGAGCTTCCCCGAGACGATGCAGTGGACGATGCCGCTCGCGCTGCTCGTGTCGAGCGTGCTCGTCTTCTCGCGGATGAGCGCGGACAGCGAGGTGGCCGCGATGCGCGCGTGCGGCATCAACCTCCTCGCGATCATGAAGTGGCCGATCCTCTTCTCGCTTGTCTGCGTGGCGCTCGGATTCTGGGTCAACAACGAGATCGTCCCGCGCGGGCACGAGGTCCGGCGCAACCTCAAGACGAAGGTCTCGGTGAACACGGGCATCGACCTCCTCGAGCCGGGCCACGTCATCGACGACTTCCCGAAGGTGAAGCTCTACTTCGGCGCGAAGGAGGGCAACTGGCTCCACGACATCGTCGTCATGGACTACTCGCAGAAGGTCGACCGCATGGTCACGGCCTCGAAGGCGCTCGTGACGAGCGAGGGGACCGACATCCACCTCGACCTCTACCAGATGACGATCGACCCGCTCGACGCCGACCATCCGACGATGGCGCGCGCGAACCGCTTCCCCTATGTCGTGACGAACGCGATCAAGGAGGTCAAGTACTCGAAGAAGGACAAGGACCTCCGGTTCGGCGAGATGCTCGAGAAGATGCGCATCCAGCGGCTTTTCGTCGAGGCGGCGCACGGGAAGGGGAAGGTGAAGGGCACCGAGAAGAACCTCCGCCGCCGCGACCTCTCCAAGACGAAGACCGAGTTCTCGAAGCGGCTCGTCTTCGCCATGGCCTCGTTCTGCTTCGTCCTCGTCGGCATCCCGCTCGGCATCAAGGCCCAGCGGAAGGAGAGCTCGGTCGGCATGGCGATCTCGCTCGCCATCTCGCTCGGCTACTACATGGTCGTGATCCTCATGCTGTCCATGCAGAAGAACTTCGCCATCCACCCCGAGTTCCTCATCTGGCTTCCGGTGGCGGCCTGCCTCGCCATCGCCGCCTGGCTCGTTCCCAGAAACCTATAGCCCCAACCCCTCAACCCCTCAACTTCTCAACCCCACAACTTCTCAGCCATGAACATCCATCCTACCGCAATTGTCGAAGACGGCGCGCAGCTCGGCGCGGACGTCGAGGTCGGACCCTGCGCGCACATCGGGCGCGACGCCAGGATCGGCGACGGAACCGTCGTCGGGCAGGGCGCCATCGTCGACGGGCACACGACGATCGGGTCGATGTGCCAGATCTTCCCCTACGCCTGCATCGGCATGAAGACGCAGGACCTCAAGTACAAGGAGGGCTCCACGAGCTACGTCGAGATCGGCGACCGCACCGTCATCCGCGAGTTCGCGACGGTGCACCTCGGCACGGCCGACGGGGAGAAGACGGTGATCGGCTCGGACTGCCTCTTCATGTGCTACTGCCACGCCGCGCACGGCGTCATCCTCGGCAACCACGTGATCTGCTCCAACTCGGTGCAGCTCGCCGGCGACGTCCACCTCCAGGACTGGGCGATCGTCGGCGGATGCTCCGCCTCGCACCAGTTCTGCACCGTCGGCACGCACGCGATGGTCGGCGGCATGTGCAAGATCCGCCAGGACTTCCCGCCCTACATGCTCGGCGACATGGCCGACGGCTCGATGAAGGTCATCGGCCCGAACGTCGTCGGCCTCACGCGGCGCGGCTTCTCGAAGGACGTCATCCACGCGCTCAAGGAGGCGCACCGCTTCCTCTACCGCGACGGACTCAACCGCACCCAGGCCCTCGAGCGCGTCGAGAACGACATCGAGCAGTTCGACGAGATCAAGACCCTTGTCGCGTTCTACCGCAACTCGACGCGGGGAGTCTCGTGATGGACTTCCGCGGGGCGGCGTTCGATTCGCGCAAGGTGAAGCCCGGGATGCTCTTTGTCGCGCTCAAGGGCGACAAGGCGGACGGACACGACTACATTCCGCAGGCGCTCGAGAAGGGCGCGGCCGGGGTCGTCGACGGCTACGACGAGCTCGACCGCGTGGCGAGGGAGTACCGCCGGTCGCTCGGGGCCAAGGTCGTCGCCGTCACCGGCTCGGCCGGCAAGACCACCACGAAGGAACTCGTCAAGGCGTTTCTCTCGACCGTCGGGAAGGTCCACGCGACCGAAGAGAACTTCAACAACCACATCGGGCTTCCGGTCACCGTCCTCAACTGCCCCAAAGACGCCGACTTCCTCGTCCTCGAGATGGGCACGAACCACCCCGGCGAGATCGCCCACCTCTGCGACGTCGCGGAGCCCGACTGCTCGCTCATTACAAACATCGGCACCGCGCACATCGAGTTCTTCGGCGACCAGGACGGAATCGCGCGCGAGAAGGGCGTCGCGCTGGAGCGCGCGAAGGACTTCGGCGTCGTCTCGAGGGAGAACGCGCGGCTCGAGATCCTGCGCGGAATGTGCCGCGGCGAGCTCGTCGAGGCCGATCCGCGCCAGGCGTGGATGGCGAAGGCGCTCGACGGCGTCCTTCCCGGCGACCACAACCTCTCCAACGCCTGCCTTGCGTTCGCGCTCGCAGAGCGCTTCGGCGCGACGCGCGAGGGCTGCGCGGCCGCGCTCTCCGGCTTCTCGCTCCCCGGCGCGCGGTGGCGCATTTCGGAGAAGTGGGGCGTGACTTTCATCGACGACTCCTACAACGCGAATCCCGACTCGATGATCGCCGCGCTCGACACGCTCGCGAAGACGCCCTGCGAGGGCAAGCGCGTCGCGGTCCTTGGCGACATGTTCGAGCTCGGGCCGCGTTCGCTCGAGCTCCACAGGAAGGTCTTCGAACACGCGATGGCGCTGAAGATCCCGCTCGTGATCGGCGTCGGCGAGATGTCGTCGCAGTGCCTCTGCCACCTCGTCTACAAGGAGCTGAAGACACTCAAGAGGAAGTTTCGCGTCGACGTCTCGGCGGGCGACGTCGTGCTCCTCAAGGGGTCGCACGGCATGCGCCTCGGCGAGCTTCTCGCGGACTGACGCGGCGGTTGCGGAAAGTTCAGCCGTGGTTGCAATCTTTCGTGTTGTGGGCTGACGGATCTTATGGTATGATAGTGCCATGAAAAACCATCTCCCTCTCTTTGTCCTCGTGGCGGCCCTCTCCTCCTCCCCGCTCGCCCTTTTCGGCGACAACGCCACCTGGACGGGGGCGCAGGATGCCGATCTTGCGAAGGCCGGGAACTGGAGCGGCGGCAGCCTCTGCGGTTCGCTTTCCGACGCGACGACGCGCGACGCGGCGACCTTCCGCGGCCAGATGCCGACGTCGCAGCTCGCTCCGTCCGTCGACTGGTACGTCGGAACGGTTTCCTTCAGCGAGCAGAACGGCGCGACGGCCTGGCGGCTCGGCACGGGCGCTGCGGGCGATCCGGCGATCCATCTCTGCGGCATCGGGTCGGGCTCCATCACGTTTTCCTATGCGAACGCCGCGAACACGGTCGTCGACCTTGCCGGCCCGCTTGTGATCGAAAACATCTACCAGTTCAATTGCGATCCCTCGGCCGAAGGGTCGTCGCTTCGGATCGGGCGGCTCTCGGCTTCCGGAAACTACAGCGTCCAGCTGAAGGGCGCGGGGACGTCGGGCGTCGTCTACGGCCCGGTCTCCGACGGGGACGGCGTCGTGGCGATCTCCAAGCTCCACGACGGGACGTGGACGCTCAAGGGCGAGAACACGTTCACGGGCGTCGTGAGCATCAACCGGGGGACGCTCGTCGCCGGCGGCGACGTGGGTGCGCTCGGCGTGGCGGGCCCCTTCGGCGCGAACGCGACGCAGGCGGCCGGGCTTTCCGTCCGCGTCGGCGACCCCAACCCGTCGGTCGACTGCATCGCCGCGCTCCTTCTCGGCTACAACGACGACGGGACGCCCGTGACGTTCAGGCGCGACGTCCAGTCTCAGCAGAACAACAAGATCGCGACCGTTTCGCAGCCCGCCCACTTCGGCGGCGCGAACACGAACGGGGTCACGCGTTTCACGTCCATTGTCCGCGCCTACCGTCCCTGCGTCCTCAAGTGCGCGGCGGGCGGGACGGTCGCGTTCTCCGGGACGGTCAATCCATACGACCGTCCGGTCGGGATCGGCACGGCGGACTTTGCCGGCACGGTGCGTCTCGAGACGTCGCTCAACACCTCGTCCGGCGTCACGTGCGACTACGGCACGCTTGACGTGTGCGCGGACCTCAAGGCCGCGACGACGGTGAACGCCGGGGCGGTCGTGACGAGTTCGTCGACGGACGGGAAGGGGGTCGTCTCCGGCGCGCTGACCGTTGCCGCGGGCGGGATCCTCGCGGGGGGCGCGACGGGCACGCTGTCGGTTTCCGGCGCCCTGGCGATGGCGAGCGGCGCATATCTGCGGTTCGAGTCGGCCGAGCGCCAGTCCCCGTCGATCGTCGTGGGCGGCGGGCTTTCGCTCGACGGGGTCAGGGTCGCGGTCGAGGGCGAGCGCGTCGACTTCGCGCAGGCGGTTCCGCTCCTTCGGGCGGACGGCGGGCTTTCGGACGTCGACGCGCTCGAGGTCGCGTCGGTCCCGCGCCGCTACGTCGTGTTCGTCCGCGGCGACACGATCTACGGGCAGAACCGCCCCGGGACGGTGTTCACGATCCGCTGACCGGCGAAGCCGCCGAACGGCGCCACGCCTCGGGCGACAGGCCGTTTGCCGCGACGAACTGGCGCGAGAAGTACTCGGGCGAGCGGAATCCGCTTCGGGCGGCGACTTCCTTCACCTGGAGCCCCGAATGGCGAAGGAGGTGCCGCGCCTCCTCCATGCGGACGGCGGCGATTTCCTGCTGGACGGTCCGCCCCAGCTTTTCGCGGAACGTCCTCTCCACGACCGTGTGCGAGAGCCCCGCGTGGCCGAATACGTCCGTCGCGGAGATGCCGTTGCCGACGTTCTTCCTGACGAAGGTCAGCGCGTCCGAGAGCCAGTCGGGCTTGAGGGGGCAGACGTCGGTCGAGCCGCGCTCGACGACGCATTTCGGCTTGACGAAGAGGACGGGCGGTCGCTTGCGGACGGCTGGGTCCGTCATCATCGCGTGGAGGACGCCTGCCGCGGTGCGGCCGGCCGTCTCGGCGTCGGTGTCGATGCTCGAGATCCTTGGCGTGGCGAAGTTGCAGACGAGGTTGTCGTTGTCGACGCCGAGGATCGCGACCTCGGCGGGGACTCGGATGCCGAGTTCGCGGCAGGAGCGGAGGACCTGGTGCGCGCGGACGTCGTGGCAGCAGAAGACGGCGACGGGCTTCGGGAGGGCGCGGAGCCAGGCCTTGAGGGGGCGCGCGTCGGGCGCGGCGACGATGCGTTCGCCCGTGACGACCATGTTCTCGAACCAGCTGACGATGCGGCGGGACGTGCGGAAGTGGGCGCAGGGGTAGTGCGCCTGCGAGAGGAGCTCCGCGAAGCGCGCGCCGCGGGCGTCGGAAAACCCGGCTCCGTCGTAGCCGCAGAAGGCGAAGTTCGAGAAGCGGCGGTCGAGGAGGTGCCGCGCGGCGAGCTCGGCGATCGCGGCGTTGTCGACCTTGACGGCGGCGAAGGCGGGATGGGGCCTCTTGTAGAAGGCGTCGACGACGGGTCGGCCGAGACGCTCGAGGAGCGCGGCGGTCTCGGGCCTGACGACGCGGAAGACGAAGCCGTCGAACCTCGAGAGGGCGCGCGCCGTCGTCTGAGAGGGCTCGATGATCTCGAGGGACCAGTCTTCGCGCGTCTGCGCGAAGTCGGCGATGCCGGCGATGAACGCGCGTCCGAACGCGTTCTCGTGCTCGACCGAGATGCCGATCCTCCTTGTCCCGCCCATGGTGGAAAGTCTACCACAGGATTGCAGGAAGTTCAAGCCCTCTTGCAGAATATCTTGTTGTCTCCGGTCTGCGCGTTTGGTAAGATGTTGGACGGAGGGCCGGGGAGGGTTCCGGTCCGGAGAACACAAGGAGGATTGCAGTGGGAAAGTCGGTTCTTGTCGTCCTGTCGGTTGCGGGCGCGATCGCGCTGTCCGCGCGCGCGGAGGCCGTGAAGGTTCCGCTGGCGCGCGACGTGAAGGACCCGCGGTCGTCGTTTCCCGTCCGTCCGTTCGGCAACGTCGTCGCGGACGGGGGCGGCGAGCGCCTCGTCATCGACACGACGGGGACGCGCACGGTCTGGTTCGGCGCGTTCAAGACGTCCGAGGCGTGGTTCGAGCCGGGGCGGCAGTACGAGATCTCGTTCGGGCTGAAGTTCCTGGAGGTTCCGGACGGGTCCTACCTCCTTCTCCTGATGCGTCCGCTCGACGCGACGAACGAGAAGCGCGACTGCGCGTTCGAGGAGGTCTATCCGTGGACGGTTCCCGCGGACGGCCGCGTGCGCTTCCGGGTGAAGATCCCCGCGACGGGCAACGTGCGGCAGGCGTTCCAGATCCACTCCTTCATGCAGGTCAAGGCCGAGGTGTCGGACCTCCGGGTCGAGGAGCTGTCGCGCGCGTTCCTTCCGGCGGACAGGGACGCGACGATCGGTCGGCGCCGCGAGAAGCCGCTGCCGACGGGCAGCGAGGCGTTCGAGGTCGAGCAGCCGCGCACCGGCTCGCCGAAGGCGCACGTGTACAACGTGCGCGAGTTCGGCGTCACGACCGGGAGCCCCGACAACTCGGAGGCGCTTCAGGCCGCGCTGGGAAAGGTCCGGCACACGGGTCCCGTGCGGCTTGTCTTCGACAAGGGCGTGTACCGCTTCGGCGACGGGGCGCAGCTCGTCATCGACAGCATGGAGGACCTCGAGATCGAGGGCGGCGGGTCGACGTTCCTCTTCCGGAAGACGGGCGGGAAGCACTTCACGGTCGGCCACTCGAACCGCGTCGCGTTCCGCAACGTCACGATCGACTGGGACTGGGAGGCCGACCCGCTCGCGAGCCGCGTGACGGTGCTGCGGAAGGGGGACGACGACAGCTGGGCCGAGCTGCGCTTCGACGACTACAAGGCGTTTCCGCGCAGGGACGTGCGCGTGGCCGACGTCCGCAAGGTGGAGCGGGACAACGACTTCATGCCGCCGGGCGGCGCGTACCAGCTGTCCTTCGAGTTCCACAAGGGGCAGGGGGAGGTCCCGAAGACCGAGTGGACCGCGCCGAACGTCCTGCGGCTCACGTCGCGCGCGGGGCGCTTCCAGCCGCTTGCCGCGGGCGACCGCCTGCTGATGCGCCACTACGTGTACGACATGAACGCGTTCAACGTCGTCAACGACCGCCACCTGACGTTCGAGAACGTCCACCTCGTCTCGGTTCCGGGGATGGGCATCCTGGTGAGCGGCATCACCGAGTACCTGAAGATCTCGGGGTGCAGCGTGCATCCGGCGAAGGGCTCGGGCCGTCCGATCGGCGCGACGGCGGACGCGATCCACTTCGTGATGTCGTGCGGACACGTGCTGATCGAGGACACGCTTCTCGGCGGCGGAGGGGACGACACGCTCAACGTCCACGACGCGTCCGCGTTCGGCACGCCGCTCGCGTCCAACTCGCTCATGATGCGCAACATCCGCTTCCAGCCGGGCAACTACTTCTGGAAGGGCAACGAGATCGAGTTCATGGAGTCCGACTTCGCGCCGTCCGGCTTCCGGGCGAAGATCGTCGAGACGAAGCGCGTCGACCCCGCGAAGGGCAAGTGGGAGTACGTGTTCGACCGCGACCTCCCGAAGCCGAAGGCCGGCGGGTTCGTCCTCTTCAACCGCCGCTACGGGACGAAGAACGTGATCGTGCGGCACTGCACCTTCGAGCGCTTTCCGCGCGGCATCCTCCTGATGGCGGACAACGTGACGATCGAGGACAACGACTTCGACCTCGGCATGGCGGCGGCGGTCAAGGTCGAGACGGGCTACACGATGAAGGTCTGGAGCGAGGGCAACGGCGCGAGCAACGTCGTCATCCGGCGCAACCGCATCCACGCGGCGAACACGATGGGCCGCTACGACTACGAGGGCCGTCCCGACATCTACATCAGCTCGTACCGCGTCACCGACCCGTCGATGGTGAAGAGCGCCTACCCGGTCCTGAACAACATCCTCATCGAGGACAACCGGTTCGACGCGGTGACGGGCTCGCCGGTCTTCATGGCGTCCGCGGGCGACGTGACGATCCGCCGCAACGTCTTCGACATGCGCGGCGTCTCGCCGCGTCCCGAGGCGACGCGCGGCGCGATCGCCGCGGTCAGCGCGTCGGGCATCGTGATCGAGGGCAACACGTGGCTGCTCCCGGCCGAGGGGGCCGTCGCGGGTTTCTCCTACGAGAAGTCGAGCGTCGGCGACGTGTCGATCCGCGGCAACAAGGTCGTGCCCGCCGGGCGCTGAGGCGGGTCCGGCGCGGCGGATCGGTGAATTGCAACCGAAGTGGGTCAGCAGGAAGTCTTTAATGTAGCGAGGCCATACGTGAATCGTAAGCATATGCGGTTTCTCCGTTGAGTGACTGTCTGTGGATTGAGTTGATGGTGTCCTCGAGG